>Ga0209712_10000359_pt1 | contig 41593 bp, 40 predicted proteins | sample ArcOceMetagenome_FD_187443 | JGI IMG/M metagenome (GOLD analysis project Ga0209712, IMG submission 187443) | Marine eukaryotic phytoplankton communities from Arctic Ocean - Arctic Ocean - Greenland ARC118M Metagenome (SPAdes) (version 2) | ecosystem: Environmental > Aquatic > Marine > Oceanic...
CCTGTATTTGTATTTATTCAGTATTTAGGCCTTGAGCTTGCGGGTGTTTTACAAATTAGCGCCGTGGTTGCATCGTTTGTATTGGCTTACCTATCGTGGCGCTTTGTTGAGCAGCCGGTTCGTCATATGCATTTACCCACCTTAAAAAGTGCTATGAAAAAAATCATGCTGCCTTCGTTTATTTTGTTAACGGTTTTATACGGTGTGATTGACGTTAAAAACGGTTTCCCAGATCGGTTTGAAAACTTAGCCGAGTTTGATAAAAAGAAAAACTACCCAAGCACTGTGCGTAAAAAATGCCACGATGCAGACCTAATTGGCAATATAGAGCAATGCTGGTTAGGCCATGAGAAAGAAAAAACCAAAGATCAGCTAGATGGCATGTTAATCGGCGATTCGTTTGGTAATCACAGCGCTTCGTTCCTTGATGTATTAGCCAAAGATGCGGGGTTGTTTTTCCATGACTCTACATCCGGTGGTCACCCTATTTTAACGCGCTTGTTAGCCCCAAATAAGTTTGAGTACCCACCTCAATACGCCATTGACCGTTTAGAGTACGCCCTGCAGTTTGAGCACATTGTATTGGCTGCAAATTGGGATAACCCGTTATACGCCACTGCTGATCAGCTGAATCACGCACCTTTATTAGATGCCATTCAAAGTATTGTGGATGCTGGTAAAAAAATCACCGTGATACTTAGTTTGCCCGCTACTAATTCGGTGCATTTACATAAAATGAAATTAGCCAAAGGCCATGATTTTGTTTTCTTTGATGATATTGATTACAGCGTGCATCAACCTGCTCGGTCTGATCAGCACATCGTTAACATAATGAAGCGCCGTTTCCCGACAATCAGTTTCATCGATTTTCGTGAAATCATGTGTGACAAGGGCCGCTGTGATTTGATTTTAGACGATATGATTTTGTACCGTAACGCAGATCACTTTAATACCAGCGGCGCGGCTTTAATGGCACATAAATACTTAGCTGAAAAAGGCAATCCGCTTAAAACCGTGCAAGCTAGCCAGTAATCGATTTTTAAAATGAATAGAAAAATACGAAGGGGTTGTTCTTATGCCTTCGTATTTTTGCTTTTCTTTTTATTTTAATATGGTTAGTTCCTGCCATTTCCTTCAAATTTCATCACAATCTGTTATAACTCTATAAAAGGAATTATTTTTTGAGATGGCCATGCCCCGCTTATTAGCCCTGAGTTTTTTACTGCTTTGCAGTGTTTCCCTTGCCTACGCTGACGGTACCGCACCGGTAGAAGGTGAAGCGCAAGTGGCACCGTCTCGCCTGCCCCTTGAGCAATTGCGCGCGTTTTCTGAAATTTTTGAACGCATTCGCACCAGCTATGTAGAAGACGTGGACGATAAAACCTTATTAGAAAATGCCATTCACGGCATGTTAGGCGGCCTTGATCCTCATAGTTCTTATTTAGGCAAAGAAGACTTTCAAGATTTAAAAAACAATACCAGCGGTAAATTTGGCGGCTTGGGTATTGAAGTGGGTATGGAAGACGGCTTTATAAAAGTAGTAAGCCCCATTGATGATACCCCAGCACAAAAAGCCGGCATTCAAGCGGGTGACTTAATTATTAAATTAGATAAAACCCCAGTAAAAGGTTTGGGCCTGAGTGAAGCCATTGAAAAAATGCGAGGCGACCCGGGCAGTCCGATCAAATTGACCATTTTACGCGAAGGTGAAAACAAGCCATTAGAGATCACCATCAAACGCGCTGAGATTAAAATCACCAGTGTGAAAAGCCGTTTAATCGATAATAAATTCGCGTATTTACGCATTACTCAATTCCAAGAAAACACCGGTGCCGATTTACACAAAGCCCTGCAGAAAATGATGGATGATAACCCTCAACTACTGAACGGCATTATATTGGACCTACGCAATAACCCTGGTGGCGTATTAGATGCGGCCGTTGCGGTAAGCGATGTATTTATTGATGACGGGTTAATCGTCTATACCAAAGGGCGCATCGCCAATGCCGATATCCGCTATGAAGCCACTGTGGATACCTTGGCCCCTGACTTACCACTTGTGGTATTGATCAATGGCGGCAGTGCCAGTGCCAGTGAAATTGTGGCTGGAGCCCTACAAGACCATAAACGTGCCATCATTTTAGGCACACTTAGCTTTGGTAAAGGTTCGGTACAAACTGTATTGCCACTAAACGGCGAGCACGCTTTGAAACTGACCACCGCCCGTTACTTCACCCCTAACGGTCGCTCTATTCAAGCGCAAGGCATCAAGCCAGACGTATTTGTGCCGCAAGGAAAATTCACCGCTCATAAAGAGTCTCGCTTTTATAAAGAAGCGGATTTAAAAGGTCACTTAGAAAACGGCGATGAAGCCGACAAAAAAGGTGACGACGCTGATGGCAAAACAGAAGTCGAAGACTATCAATTGCAGCAGGGGCTCAACATGCTCACTGGTATGCAACTGATCAGCACCTCGTTTGAAGAAGAGGCCACACAGAGCCCTGATGCCGTCACTCCATAACGTTTTTACCCTATTTGTTTGTGTCTTATTGATCACCGCAGCCCAAAGCCACGGTGATCAATACGAATACCCTGCTCAGTTCTCCTCGGATGCAGTGGCCAAGCAAAACCCTTCGATCAGCAAGACACAACCATCCAATGCCAAACTTGCCATCATCATTGATGACCTTGGTAACAGTCTGCGTTCTGGCCTTGATGCCATCGCGTTACCTGGCCCTGTGAGCTTCGCGGTGATGCCCCATCGAAAACACAGCCAAACCCTAGCTGAACGAGCCGGTCGCTTAGGCAAAGATGTAATATTACATGCGCCTATGAGCACTCAAAACGGCCGTAAGCTTGGGGCCGGTGCATTGACCCAAACACTGGGAGAAAAAGCCTTTAAAGATAAACTGCGCTTTGCTTTGCGCAGTATTCCTTATATCAAAGGCATGAATAACCACATGGGCAGCCTGCTCACCACACAGCAAACCGCCATGAACTGGGTAATGGAAGTGCTCACACAAGAGCAGCTCTTTTTTGTTGATAGCCGCACCCATGCAAAAAGCGTGGGGTTTATCAGCGCACAAAACCAAGGTATTCCCAGTGCTCAACGGGATGTGTTTTTAGATAATGAAGCCGATATTGATCATATTCACGGCCAGTTTAAAAAGGCCTTGGCCATTGCCCAGCAATACGGCAGCGCCATCATCATTGGCCACCCTTACGATGAAACCCTGTATTACCTGAAACATGTGCTGCCCCAGTTAGCGCAAAATAAAGTGCAGCTGCATAGCATCAGCGATTTATTAAAAGCAGGTGTGGCACCACGCTCCCATGGGGCAAGGGCCAGCGCCCCTGCAAGCGCCCCAAACTTGGACCAACTCATACAAGATTTACGTAAGCAATAAGCTTTCCTCAAGCTGTATCGGCAGCACCTTAGACGCTTAATAGATAAGCGTCTAAATCACTCATAACTCCCGCCCATAGACCGGCTGATTTACCGGCTGATTAACTTGAGAGATAGGGGTTTGCTGACTAGAGTTAATAGGTCGACTCAAAAATAATGGCCATGAAGATTCTTCCGCTGAATGTTCCTTCACATTTCGCCTGCCTATGCCTTCTAATTGCTAGACGGACGGCGTATTGCTATGAATAGAATAAGCCTCCAGCTAATTGCCACCGTATTTGTAGCCTTTGCACTTTTTGCTGTAGGGGTTGCCAGCATTATTGGCTATCAGGCTTACCACGATATGCGCGACATCGCCTTTGAGCGGGTAGAAGGGGCCGCTAAGTTATTCAGTGCCGAATACGAAAATCAGGTGAATACGGTTTCAAATGCTTTGCGCAACATGGAAGGCAATGCCGCATTAAATAATGGTTTGATAAACCTGAATATTCACGGCCCCACTTACAATGAAAACTTATCCGCTAATAATAAACAGCCGCAACTGACCCGCAGCAATCAACAGCGTTATTTACAAAGCCAACTGGAGCTCGCTCGGGATTTATTACACGCGTTGCCCGTATACCGTTTAAGCTCCATTGCGGTTTACCATACAGACCCATTAGAGCAATACGACTTTGATGAACCGCTTTTATCCTTAGTATTGGATCACCATCATATTTGGCTCTACCTGTACCAACAAAAGGGCAGCGCGAGTCACAAAGTTTATCGCCTGCCTATCCAGCAACTCAGTATTGAGCAGCAAAACTTCAAACCCAATTACAGCATCGAAAAAATCTTGCATAACCTTGGGGCCCACTTAAGCAGTGCAGCGCCTCATGACTATTTGAATAATATTGAGCACAGCAAAGACTCCAGGGCAGGGGCCGTATTAAATTTAGAAACCGACAAGTTCAATACAGCGGTTTGGTCACCTGTTTCCTTTTCAGTGAATATTCCACATAGCGCACAGGTGCACGATAAGTACGGTGCCATATTATTAGCCATACAAGAACCTGATAGCGATCAGCTGACGGAAACCGCAATGCGCGTGGGCACGGAGCTGGCCATTGTGGATGATGAGCACGTATGGGTGGCCAGCATCACTGAAGACCAAACCCGCAGCGAAGGCATTAACGTGGATGTGGGCGAACGACCTTTTATTTTTTCAGAGGTGTCAATTGAGCTGCCCAGTGATGGTAATACTAATTTTCAGGTCATGGCTCTCACCTCTATTGAAGGCTTGAAAACACGTGTACAAAAACTCATTTGGCGCTTAAGCCTTATTACCCTGATCACCTCGGTTAGCACTGGCTTGGTTTTATTTATGTTAATCAGGCGCATTTTAAGTAAACCCCTGGGTAAGTTAATGCGCGGGGTAAACGAGATACAAAAAGGCAATTGGCAACACAGAGTAGAGCTGGATAGCCATAATGAATTACGCACATTGGCCCTCTCATTTAATGAAATGACCCACGAAATTGAGCAAAAATCGGAAGCATTGATTCAAGCCAAGGATCACCTAGAAGAAAAAGTAAAAGACCGTACCGAGCAATTAGCCAACGCACAAAACCAATTAATTCTTTCGGAAAAAATGGCCTCACTGGGGCAATTGGTTGCAGGCGTGGCCCACGAAATTAATACGCCATTAGGCAACTCATTAACGGCTCTGTCTTTTAATACTGATGGCTTAAGAGCCATACAAAAGAAGTTTGATGATAAGCAGCTCACTGTGAACGACTTTGGGCAATACCTAACGGAAAGCCGTGAATCCAGTACATTAATGGAAAACAACCTGCGTAAAGCCAGTGAACTGGTGAACACCTTTAAAAACGTAGCGGTCAATCAAAGTGTGGAAGAACTCGTAGACTTCTCTCTTAAGGAGGAAGTAGATGAGGTGCTCATCACTTTGCGACCTAAGTTAAAACAAAGCCAAGTGAAGATTATATTAGATATTGATACTGCGATCCGCTTACGCAGTTTCCCTGGGGCTTATTATCATATTATCAGTAACTTAATCATGAACTGCTTAAAACATGCCTTCCCTGATGATACGGGCAATATCAATATCAAGGCACAGCTACAAGGGGAATATGTGGAGTTGAGTTTTAAAGATGATGGCATTGGTATGGATGAAAACACCTTATCTAAGATATTTGACCCGTTTTACACCACTAAACGCGGCCAAGGGGGAACAGGGCTTGGCATGTATATGACGTATAATATCGTGACCCAACGGCTGCTGGGCAAGGTGAAAGTTATTAGTGAACCGAATCAAGGGGCTGAGTTTATCTTTCTATTGCCCTTAGTGAATGAAGAGATAAACCCGGAATCGAAAGGGGATTTATCTCTTTAGGCTATGTTAATTTTCGTCTAACGCTTGCTGCAATGCTTCTAACTCTTCCAGCTTTTCCATCCAGCTTTCTTCACTGACTTCTAGTTGCTGCTTTGTGCTCGCTTGTTGGGCCAAAACGGTTTGTAACTCGTCTTTATTGGCCGCCTCATACAATGAAGTGTCAGCCAGTTTTTCTTCTATTTCTTCAAGTGTTCCCTGTAATGACTCCACTTGAGCTTCTAGTTTATCTACGGCTTTTTTAATGGGGCTCATTAATTTGCGCATTTCAGCTTCGCGGCGTTTTTTCTCTTTTTTCGCTTCGGCGCTGTTTTCTTGCTCAGCTTTTACCGGCTTGTCTTGATCGCTTTCTAATAATGCTTGTTTGATGAATACTCGATAATCATCAAGGTCTCCGTCAAACTCTTCCACTTTACCATCGTGTACTAACCAGAACTCATCCACAGTATTGCTTAATAGATGACGATCGTGGCTCACCACTATGATGGCCCCATCGTAATTCTGCAGGGCCAGAGTTAAAGCGTGGCGCATGTCTAAATCAAGGTGGTTGGTTGGCTCATCCAGAATCAGTAGGTTTGGTTTTAACCAGGCTATACGGGCTAATGCTAAGCGGGCCAATTCACCGCCAGAAAATGACTCACAGCTTTCAACCGCTTGGTCCCCATGGAAACCAAAGCCCCCTAAAAAGTTTCGGGCCACTTGTTCTGAAGTGCCTTCTGTTAATGTTTGCAAATGTTCGATGGGACTTAAATTAAGCGCTAACTCATCAACCTGGTGCTGGGCAAAATACCCCACTTCTAAATATTCACCAGAAAAATACGTGCCCTGCATTAATTCAAGCTGGCCAACAATGGCCTTAATCAAGGTAGATTTACCGGCGCCATTGGCACCCAGCAAACCTACTCGGTCCCCCGGGCGCAAACTGGCATTTACATTTTCTAACTGTAAGGTTTGGCCGTAACCGATGTTCGCTTCTTTTAATGTTAAAAGAGGATCGCTGTATTTATCGGCATTGGGGAACTGAAACTGGAATTCGCTATCCACATGGGCTGGGGCGATGCGCTCCATACGCTCTAACGCTTTGACTCGGCTTTGTGCTTGTTTGGCTTTACTGGCTTTGGCTTTAAAACGGGTAATAAAGCTTTCAATGTGGGCAATTTGTTCTTGCTGCTGTTCGTACAACGATTGCTGCTGAGCCAAGCGCTCGGCACGGCGACGTTCGAAGTCAGCATAGTTGCCTGAATACAAAGTAATTTGTTGAGTATGTAAATGCACAATGCCATTGGCGACGCTATCAATAAAGTCGCGGTCATGGCTGATCAATAACAAGGTGCCACGGTATTTTTGTAAAAAGCCTTCAAGCCACATGGCCGCATCTAAGTCCAGGTGGTTGGTGGGTTCATCCAGTAGCAATAAATCGCTGGGCATGATCAAGGCTTTGGCAAGGTTCAAACGCATACGCCAACCACCACTAAATGCACTTACTGGATTCGACATTTGCTCTGGTTTGAAACCCAAACCCGCTAACATGGTTTGGCCTATCTGAGGCACTTCATACCCGTGGATTAATTCAAACTCGCCATGTAGATGGGCGAGTTTGTTATCGTCACCGGTTTTTTCAGCGTGCTCGATAGCCGCTTGTATTTCACGATATGTTTCATGGCCATCTAACACATAATCAAGTGCGGTAATTTCACTGGCGGCCACTTCTTGTGCCATGTGAGCAATACGCCAGTTTTTCGGAACGTATAACTCCCCTTGATCGGGTACTAACTGGCCCAGCAATAACTTGAATAACGTCGACTTGCCCGCACCATTGGCTCCCACCACTGCCAGCTTATGGCCGTCATGCACGGTAAGCTCAGCTTGCTGCAAAATAGTTTTACTACCTAAGTTTAAATTTAATTCTTGCAGACGTATCATGGCGGCACAGGCTTATTTAAATAAAAGGACAGGGAATGGATCACGGCGCGCATAATGCCACACTTTGCCTTGATAACCCATTTTGGCGATATTCCTTAAAACAATATGCCGTCACCGGATGCAGCGAGTTTTTACTAGCGGCACAGGATGATCATAGCTTAGATATTAATGTTTTATTGTTCTTAGGCTGGTTAGCCGATACGGGAAAGACATTTAGCCCAGCGTTATTAGAAGAGCCTATGGCCTTTACTACTCAAGTAATTGAACCATTACGTTTGTCACGCAGAACCATGAAAACTCAAGGTAATGATGCCCTGTACCAACACATTAAAGCGTCAGAGTTATTAGCCGAGCAACATATGCAAGCCTTGCTGTATGGCAAAAGCCGGGCGCTGGAAACCTTGGAACCTGACGCTACCAGCATCAGAAAAAGCCTAAGCACCTCACTTAATGAGTATTTACCTAGCACGCTCAAGCACAACCAAGACTGGAAGGCATTGTTGATGCGCTACCTGAGCCCCCGATTGGGCTAACCCTCAGCTTCTCTAGCACCTGCATCGCAGTCCTGCGCACATAAACGATCTATTTACATTCATATAGGCAAAAAAAAACCAGTTGCTTTCGCAACTGGTTTTTTTATCTACAAGCAATTAACACTGCCTGTATTAGCGATTAGCTTTCGCCGAATACACTAGCAGTAGCAGCTACTGGAGCAGCTGGCTTAGCTTCAACAGCTTTAGCTTGCTTAGCGGCTTTTTTAGCAGCAGCGGCAGCTACTTTAGCAGCTTTTTTCTCAGCTTTTGCAGCAGCAGCTTTTTCTTTAGCAGCGACAGCTTTTGCTTTAGCAGCGGCTTTTTTAGCTTTTAGCTTAGCTTTTTCTTTAGCAGCTGCAGCTTTTGCTTTAGCAGCGGCTTTTTTAGCTTCTGCTTTTTCAGCAGCGGCTTCGTCTTTAAGGAATGCTTTTTCAGCAGCAGCTTGAAGCTTAGCTAGTTTAGCAGCTTTAGCGTTTGCAGCTTTAGCAACTGTTACGTCAGCTTTAGCAGCAGTAGCAGCGGCTTTAGCTGTTTTAGCAGCAGCTTTAGCATCAGCTAGCTTAGCTTTAGCAGCAGCTAGTTGCTTAACAGCAGCAGGGGTTTTTTTAGCTTTAACTTTAGCAGCAACTTTAGCTTGAGCTTCTTTTGCTTTTTTAGCAGCAGCATCGGCTTTAGCAGCTGCTTTATCAGCTTTAGCCAATACAGATGTGGCATCCGCTTCTGCTTTAGCGCGAACTTTAGCAAGCTGAGCGTTAAGTTTAGCGATATCAGACTCTAGCTGAGCAACTGGGTTAGCTACTTTTTTAGCAACTGGCTTCTTAGCAGCTACTTTTTTCGCTGGTGCTTTTTTAGCAGGTGCTTTTTTAGCAACTGGCTTCTTAGCAGCTACTTTTTTTGCTGGAGCTTTCTTAGCAGGTGCTTTTTTCTTTGCAGCCATGTTGATTACCTCTGTGTGATAGTTTTGAACTTTCCGTGGTGACGCAATTATACAAAGCAAAAAAGTATTATCTAGTAAAAACGGTTGAGGAGTTCAAAAAAAGAAGGTAAATGATCAGATTTTTGCTAAATGGTAATTTAACCATTTAATTAATGGCTTCCATTCGTCTAAATCTTTCTGATTGTATTGAGTGAAGTCATAGATTCCCATTCCAAATTCTGCTGCACGCACATAATGTTGGGTATCACGAATGGCTGTAATGAATGGAATATTTAAACTTTTCAAAAATATCTCTAACTTATTGTAACCCAGAGTATTGCGCTTCACTCGATTTGCCACCACTGCAATGGGCTTTGGTTTACTACGAAATCCTGCACTTAACAAAACATCTTTGATAAATGATGTGGCTGCCCGAATATCAATGGCGGATGGCACCACTGGAATAATGATCACATCACTGTGTTTAATAATATCCGCTAGTTCATTTCCTGTTAGTCCTGCTGGCGTGTCATTAATCACATGAGTGGTATTGGAAGGCACTTTTAATTTAAAGCTGCGAGTAGAATGCATGTATTCACTGCGAAATGCTGCCACCGAATAAATATTTGGCAAATTTACATTTCGTGCGGCATTCCATTGGGCACTGGAGCCTTGTGGATCATGATCCACCAAGGCGACTTTATTGCTTTCGTTATCCGCCAGAATAGCAGCCAGATTTGTGGCAAGGGTGGTTTTGCCACAACCACCTTTGGCATTAGCAATGAGAATTCGCTTAGGTTCACAAGATTTTACAATCCGTGCTTCACTATGAGCTTTAAGCATCAAACATTTGATCAATCGAAAAATAGGCCATATTAATAAAAATAGTCTAGAATGGCCGTCTTCGCTTAGGGTGAAATCAGACAATCTTCAAGGATGACGAATTATGAAGCTATTTAGTAAATTGATGCTGTTAATTTTAGTGGCTGGCATTGCTGGGTTATTTTTTATAAAAAAACCAAACGGCAGCCCATGGCTGGACTGGCGTGACTTTATACCAAATCAGGTTACCCAAGCGCTGAAAAAACCTGACCCAACTCTTTACCGTTGGCAGGATGAAAAAGGCAACTGGCAATACGGTGATACGCCACCTGAAGACCAAGCGGCTCAAACGGTGAAAAACACCACGCCAGTAAACACAATGAAAACCATTGATTTACCTGAAGGCTACCAAGATGAAGGTCGCCGCCAAGGGGTTATTGTTGGGGATAGTGGTTCTGATATGCGTACATCGAAATTTGATCCGACCAGCGACTCTAGCCCGCTTTCCACCGCGCCGCTTGAGCAAGTACCTAATATGATGAATGAAATCGATAAGATCAAAGAAAGCCAAGCAAACAAACAACAAATTTTGGATAGCTTGAGTCGCTAGTTAGCGCTTCAACATTCAATAAAAAAGGGCGAGCCTATTTAATAGACTCGCCCTTTTTTAATTCTGAAGTATTTAGTCGCTATTCTAAGTGGTAGACAATGCCGTTAGCCCCTACGGCACGAAAATGATATGTACTGATAAATGCCACATCTAATACTTGAGTATTTTTACTGACCCATGTGTTACGCGGTGACAAATGCCAAGTACGTTTCAGCATACCGGTTTTCACTTCCCATAATTGCACTTGTCCTGCCGAGTTACCGGTTAGCAGCTCTCTACCATTCTCACTAAAGCGCGCACTTTGAAAATGCCCTCTGGATTTTGGTAGATCCGCTACAATCGAGCCCGAGGTTAAATCCCAGATGTGAGATAAGCCTCTATGGCTAGCGGCAAATCCATATTGGCCGCCTTTACTGATGGCCACCGCTTTAATTTGATTATTTAACTGCCACTTGTGAACTTCTTTGCCCGTGGTGAGATCCCAAATTTTTACTAAAGAATCATCCCCTCCGGTAATGGCCCAGGTAATGTCTGCTGTCATATCCACCGCTTGTACAATACCATCGTGACTCAAACGATATTTAACACCGCCATTTTTAATATCGAATAACGCCCCTTCGTAACTTTCTAAGCCCAGTAGGGCAAATTGACCATCATCACTTAAATCCATGTCGCGAATATCAGCTGGGGCCTCCCACAACCAAAAAGCCTCCCCTGTTTTTGCGCTCCACAATACAATTTTTCGATGATCTGCCGTGCTGGCATACAACCCGTTATCACTAATAGCCCCAGCCAATACGCCGGTGAGTTTTTCCGCTTCGTGATTCCAATTGTATAAACGCTCAAATTTGTCGATTTGCCAAAAGCTACCGCCATGATGAACCGAGCCAAGCAATAAGTGTTTTCCGTCTTTTGAGAGTTGTGCGCTATACGCGCCACGCACGGCCATTTCCCATTGTTTACTTGGGGCATCACCTTGAGTACAGGCTGTTAAAAAAATAAAGGAAAGCAGAAATATGAGGTGTTTCATGAAGTAAACGTCCTGTTGTCTTCACTACTGGGATATAAAGAGTGTAGTTGATACTGGTTGCTTGACGAATCATACACTCCATAATTTTCATCTCTGAAAAACAGACATAAAAAAACCCAAGCACAAGCTTAGGTTTTTGATATGGTTTGGCGATTATTGCCTAGGCCATCATTTCTTTATGAGCATTATGTAAAGCATCAATTAAAATGTCTTCGATCTGGAAGCGCTCTTCTAACAGCTCACCCAGTTCTGATAAATCTTTTGCCATCTCTGTCATTTTTTCAAGGCAGTGTTCTGCAGTATCGTAACCGTCATTAAATTCCACACACTTGGAGGTGATTTGTTCTAAACGAGGATAATGCTTTTTAGCCAGCTCTACGCCGCCATCATCAAATTCTTGTGCTTCTTTAATCAGCTGCTCGTACACTTCAAAGTGCCCAGCGCTGCAGTAATCCATTAATACCTGACAAAAGGCCTGAACCTTAATTGAAAGTGGTGTCTCTCTTGGACTAAACGGCTTCAAGCCTTTAATCGCTACAAACAGTACTAACAGCTCTTGTCGCTCATTAAGCCAGCGATCAATGATGTTATGCACGCCGCCCCAGCGTTCCTTTGCACTTTTACAACCTTCTAACATCACACTTCCTCATGGTTATAATTATTTCTATGCATCTCATTTGATGCATGGAGTAATTCAAATATAGGCCGGAGTTTGGCAGCCTGCAAGCTCAAAATTTTCTATATTTTTTCGCTTGAGGTACGGGTTTTTTTACCATATGATCGAGCAATCTCGTTTTCATATCCCCCGTCTCAAGCTGCCTAATCACTTATTATTGCAGCCTTAAATGTTAATACGTGTAACACGTATCCGAACCATTTATACGGCCTATTTAAGCCACTGCAATAAAAAAGCTCACAAACCATAGCAGCACCAATACCGATATAAACAGGCCCAAAAACGCCCTTTATATATGCGACTGATCAGCTGCCCGCTTTTTTAATTCTTACTATCAGTGCAACGGATAAAAACAAAAAACCCACAAACCATAGTAAGACCCACACCGGCATAGATAGACCTAAAAACGACCAGGATTCTAATTATGCGAGCACAATTACTGCGCTCAAGCCAATTTTTTAATTCTTACAATCAGTGCAACCGCTAAAAACAAAAAGCCCACAAACCATAGTAAAACCCACATTGGCATGGATAAACCTAAAAACGACCAGGATAAGTCCGCACAATTACCATTGCCTCTCAACATGATCGTCAGCACTTCGGCCCAAGGTAATGTGTCCACCATATATTCAAGACTTGGACCACAAGTAGGCACTTGATCAGCTGGTAAATTCTGAATCCAAACATGACGCCCTGCCACGCTGATGCCGAATATGGCGGCTAGACCCATTAAAGCGCTCACAACCACATGGCCAGTATTGGTTTTCACCAAAAAGCCCACCAAACCCACTAACCCAACCAATAGCACCGCGATACGTTGCATCATGCACAAAGGGCATGGGTCTAAATATAAGACGTATTCAAAATAAAAAGCCGCTGCCAGCAAGCTGATGCAACTTAGAAAAACCAATAAAAAAATGTTTCGATTAGAAATACTTGTCATTTCAATACCTTATAAAGCCACTCTATCAATTAGGCTAACAGTGTACACAGTCCGCCCGGCGTTTACCTCAAGCTGATCTATGCTTAAGGGAGGTAGAGTATTCAAAACCACAAGGGTTCAACATGAAGCAAGTTTATCTCTTTTTTGTGTCACTTATATTGACCTCAGTCGTATACGCAGCAGGCGGTGCGGGTGGTCCTGCTGGGCCTCAATATGTGCATTTACAGCCGGCGTTTGTTTTAAACTACGGGGCTAATACCACCGGGCGCTTAAAATATATTCGCACGGATGTGGCGTTACGAGTGATTGGCGGCGAAGCTGCCGGGAAAGTTAACCATCATCAGGCCTATATACGTAACCAATTGGTTTTATTGTTAAGCCAGCAAGTTGAGGCCACAGTGAACAGTTCACAAGGGCGAGAAAAGTTGCGCCAAATTGCGTTGGAAGAAGTTCGGGCGCTATTATCGGAATTAGAAGGCAAGCCTTATGTGGAAGATCTGTACTTTCAAAACTTTGTGGCCCAGCAGTAGTCGATAAATGACTAGTACACCCTGTACGTCATCCATGTATTGATGCATTTTTAGGACGAAGCGATCTTTAGGTCATACCGCCAATCGCTCCTGTGCATCCTGCACCCGCGATATTAGTACATCCATGCACGTTATCCATGGGCATCACGTTTGTTTGTTCCAAACACAAACGATGTACCTACATCCATGTAGGCAACCCTAAAAATTGCTCCTGTATTTTTAGGATACCGCCCATCCATGGGCATAAAAAAAGGAGGCTATTAAGCCTCCTTTTTATGAATTCTGTTTGTTCTATTTTATTTCAAGGTCGCCTTTGCGAGCCTGTTTGATTTCAAACTGCTCTTTGCCATCTTGCCAGCCGGCTTCCCAGGCATTGGCGATCATTTCCGCCTTGTATGGGCATGAGTCTTGAGCTTTGCCTACCATACCAGCCATGAACCCATGACGGTAAGCTTTCTCAAGACTTTGTACATCCCATTGATTTTCAACCAATTCCATAATGCTATCCATATGGGTTTCGCTAAATCTAGCTGACGCCACTGGGATATCAAGCCAAAGCTTAGGCCGTTTATGCCATTTTGTAATAAGGCCTCACAAGAATGTGATGACCTTCACATTATACTAAGGAGCCTTTAGATATTCGCTTAAAAATTCCGCAAACAATGGTTCCTCTTCAGTCTCCATATCTTGTTGTTTTTTAAGTGATTTTTTAGATTCTTCGGACCATTTTGCAGCGACTTCTGAACTCAATGGTTGTTTATGTTGCTCAACCAGTACTTTTGCCTGATTAAGGCCAAATTCGGTAAATGACCAACCTTGGGCTTTCATTTCATTGAGCATTTTGGCGCTTGGGGTCTCATTTACGTCTTTCACACGTTGCATCATGGCGGTTAATGCTTGCTGATAAACACCGCCAGTTTGCTTTTTGTCATCTAAACGTGAGGCCAACTTGCCCATGTCTAACAGCAGAGTTTCAGCCCACGTTTGCAACGCTATGTTTTCACCCAGTTGTTTCAGTTCAAAGCCAGGCTTGCGGCCTTCTAAAACAACATTATGCTGGTTTTCAGCCACCTCTTGGCACTCGGCACTGCTTAATTCTGGGCTTGGGTGCAGCAGGCAATAAGCCAAAAACAAGTCCATAAATTCACTTTGCTGCTTATCAATGCCCAGCGGTAAAAACGGGTTTAAATCCAAGCAACGTACTTCGATGTATTCCACGCCGTGTTCATTTAACGCGGTTAATGGTTTTTCGCCATTTTTGCTATTACGTTTCGGGCGTACATCAGAATAGTATTCGTTTTCGATTTGCAGCAGATTAGTATTAAGCTGGTTATACACACCACCTTTCTCCACCCCAATGCTTTCATAAGCGGGTACAGAGGTGGCCATGGCGCCTTTTAGAGTTTTTGTATAAGTGGGCAGGCCGTTAAAACATACAAACAAATTTTCTTGGGCGTTATTTTGATAGCCCAAACCACTCATGCGTAAGCTGGTGGCGAAGGGCAAATAAAAGGTTTCATCATCCCACTTTTCTAATTCGTGCTCTTTATCCTGCACAAAGCTTTTATCAATGGCCGGGCTTGCGCCAAATAAATACAGCAACAACCAAGAGTAACGGCGGAAGTTACGAATCAAGCCAAAGTATCCCTGGCTTACAAAGTCTTTATCGAGTGTTTGACCATTGGCTTTTGCCAAGTGTGCCCACAACTCTTCTGACACCGAATAGTTGTAATGCAGGCCTGCAATGCACTGCATTTTGCGGCCGTAACGGTGCCATAAACCATGGCGATACACATGTTTAAGCTGACCCACATTCGACGTACCAAACTGTGCAATGGGCACATCTAATTCATCTTTAATCACACCTGGCATAGAAGCAGGCCAAATCAGCTCATCTTGGATATTAGCTTGGGTGTATTGATGAGCTTCTTTCAGGAAATCCAGAACCTCAGCCGCCGAGCCTTTTACCGGGGTAATAAACTCTAATAGCGCTTCACTGTAATCAGTGGTGATGGATGAGTGCGTCAGCGCGCTGCCCAAAGCCGCTTGATGGCCTTGCTGAGAAATCTGGCTATCAGGCTGAATGCGTAGACCTTCTTTCTCGATACCACGGGTGAAGGTCAAAGCAGTTGGAGCAACCTGCTCAAGAGAGGATAAAGTGTCTGAATAAGATAAAGGCAAATGAATGTACCTTGGGGGTGTAAAAATGCCGCCAATTATAGCGGCCTTAAAGCTTAGGGGAAGTATAGCAGCAGGAATGGATTGTTTTATTTGGTGGTAGTATACAGCTACTTATACAAAGTCATCCCAAATCAGGCAGTTTACGCAATAGCCTGCGATATAAGTAAGGGTTATTTTGCTGCAATGTCTTTGTTGCAGTTCGGTTTGTAGCTAATCGGCATATTAACTCGCGCAGGGTATTCCCACATTGCTCCTGAGCTATAGTCTACAAAAAAGCCAACAACATTAAATATATTCAACCAATATGAGCTTCTGAGGCTTTTGGGAATGCTTACTGCTTCGTTATATAAACACTTATCTTCTACCTCAAGGCGATAGCTCCCAACCTGAACTCCTCCTGCAATGTAAATTTTAGCAGGCATCGTATCTCTATAATCTGAGTAAGGTGTATAGACTTTTATCCCTGCCTTCTCTGAATAAGAATTACTAACGGATATCGTCTGATTACTGCCATTAATAATGGTCGAGCAACCTGAAATAAATAGCGTGAAAGCCAATAAAACTAATTTGAACATTTATCTTCCTTAATAAAGTTAAAGCCTGAATATCTTTCTGGCCGTAGCATCATACATTAATAAAAAAATTAAAAGCTAGCAGCACTGCATGAGCACTGCAGCTAGCTTTTCAGACTTACAATCTTTTACCTTTTTTATTCTGCGCTTGAGCAAACAGCGCTGCCATACCGCCGCCTTGCGGGGCGTTTGATTTATTATGGCGCTCAACTTGTGCCTGGGTATTACGCGGCCCAGCTTTGCCTTTGCGCTCGCCTCTAGGAGTCGCCTTTTCCGCTTGGTAATCTTCAGCCGTATCGTTCATACGCATTGAAAGTGCAATACGCTTACGTGGGGCATCCACCTCCATTACTTTCACTTTTACCACATCGCCGGCTTTTACTACTTCGCGCGGATCTGAAATAAAGGTATCCGACATCATGCTGATGTGTACAAGGCCATCCTGATGCACGCCGATATCCACAAACGCACCAAAGGCTGCAACGTTGCTCACAACACCTTCAAGAATCATGTCATCTTTTAGGTCTTTAATGTCTTCTACGCCTTCTTTGAATTCAGCAGAGACAAATTCAGGACGAGGATCACGGCCAGGTTTTTCTAGTTCAGACAAAATATCTTTAATGGTTGGCAAGCCCACTTCTTCGCTGACAAACTCACTGGCGTTAACGGCTTTCAAGAAGCTGCTATCACCAATGATATCGCCTACTTTTTTCTCAGCCTTGGCCGCAATGTCTTTCACTAATGCATAGGATTCAGGGTGAACAGAACTAGAATCCAATGGGTTTTTACCGCCCATAATTTTCAAGAAGCCTGCCGCTTGCTCAAATGTTTTACCGCCTAAACGTGGTACTTTTTTCAAATCAGTACGGCTTTTATAAACGCCGTTTTCTTCACGGAATTGCACAATGTTATTAGCAATGGTGCTGTTTAAACCTGACACGCGAGTTAATAACGGAGCCGATGCGGTATTCAAATCCACACCCACGGCGTTTACACAATCTTCCACTACCGCATCCAGTGAGCGCGCTAAAGAAGGCTGGCTAACATCGTGCTGATACTGGCCTACACCAATGGCTTTTGGTTCAATTTTAACAAGCTCAGCAAGAGGGTCTTGCAAGCGGCGGGCAATGGATACCGCACCACGAATGGTTACATCTAAATCAGGGAATTCTTTAGCGGCTAATTCGGAGGCCGAATAAACCGACGCGCCCGCTTCGCTTACTACAATTTTTTGTAGGGTTAGCTCAGGGTTTTCTTTCATGATTTCAGCCATCATGCGATCTGTTTCGCGGCTCGCTGTACCATTACCAATGGCCACAAGCTCAACACCGTATTTAATACACAAGGCACGTACTACCGCTTTCGCTTCGCGCATTTGGCGCTGGGGCTGGTGGGGGAATATGGCACCGTGATCCAATACTTTACCAGTGGCATCGACTACTGCCACTTTACAACCGGTACGCAAACCTGGGTCCAAAGCCAATGTGGCTTTATAACCGGCCGGCGCCGCCATTAACAAATCTTTTAAGTTAGTAGCAAAAACTTTAATGGCTTGGTCTTCAGCGCTGTCACGAATTTTACCAATTAATTCTGTTTCTAGGTGTGTGAGTAGCTTCACACGCCATGTCCATTTTACAACTTCGGCTAACCATTTATCCGCCGGGCGGTTTTCATTTTTAATATTATAAAAACCCGCCACCATAGCCTCGCATGGGCTTGCTGATAATTTATCGCTTGGGTCTCCCACAACTAAGTTAGCACTTAAAAAGCCTTCGTTACGGCCACGTAAAATGGCTAATGCACGGTGGCTTGGTACGGTTTTTAGTGGCTCGTCATGTTCAAAATAATCTTGGAACTTAGCAGCTTCGGCTTCTTTACCAGGAGAAACACGCACACTTAAGGTGGCGTCATTCCATAAAAAGTTACGCAAGTTTTGTAGCAAGTCAGCACTTAATGCAAAGCGCTCCATCAAAATATATTTACAGCCATCTAATACCGCTTTGATATCGGCTAGGCCTTTTTCTGCATCAACAAATTTAGCCGCTTCGGCTTCCGGTGCTTGCTCTGGGTTTTCTAACAGGCTATCGGCTAAAGGTTCTAAACCCGCTTCAATAGCAATTTGGCCTTTGGTGCGACGCTTTTGTTTGTAAGGTAAATACAAATCTTCTAGACGGTTTTTAGTATCAGCACGTTCAATGTCTGCACGTAATTCGTCGGTTAACTTACCTTGTTCTTCGATGCTTTTTAAAATGCTGCCGCGACGGTCTTCCATTTCACGCAAGTAACGCAAACGCTCTTCTAATGTACGTAGCTGGCTATCATCAAGGCCGCCTGTTACTTCTTTACGATAACGAGAAATAAACGGTACCGTGGCCCCTTCGTCCAATAAAGCAACAGAGGCGATAACCTGATTAATTTGGCAATTTAATTCGGTGGAGATAGTTTGGAAAATACGATTCATAGAGGCTTATTACTAATAATATATCTGGCTATTTATTGTTCTATTTTTTGTTAGCACTTGGCAAACAGATAGCAGAGTATAAGGGATCTATTAGAAAAAAACCGAGATTAGTTGGCATAAAAAAAGGCACTTTAATGCCTTCTGAGAGGGTGCCTTACGGCGGATTTTATGTATGAGCTTAGATTGCACCATACATACTTAGAATGAGGCTAAAACTCAAACTTACGTGAAAAGGCGATCTGTGTTTCCTGAGTAATAAAACGGTAATCCCCTTGGCTTCTGTGATTGTAAAGGGAGATAGATAATTCACTTTCCCATTTATTCCACTCACCTGCTATAAAAAGCTTCGCCCCTGTACCATAGCTCGATTCACGGTAGCGAGTACTTTGGCATAAGGTTTTTAAAAGCTCTGAGTCGGTGGATGTTCCATCCACTAACGCCGAGCCCTGGGCATAACATGCTGCATCTGATTCATCTTCCGTTATGTATGCCGTACCCCGAACCTTGCTGTACATTAGGTTAAGTCCGATACCCCCTTTAAGGTATCGATTTGGCGTACTGTCGCCGCGGCCCCAGGTATAAAAAAGACTAGGGTTAATGGCCATGACTCCCATACTGGAATAAGTGCCAAGGTCTACCGTGGTTTTACTGTCGGCACTGCTGCCGCGCTCAATGGATTGCTCGAATGCGTAATCATCAAAGTAATTAAAACCAAAACCATACCCCCAGTTAGATTCGCTAAAATAACTGTCTTGTAATGCCACCGAAAAAATCGGTCTTGGTTTTAAACCACTTGATAAAATAAACGCATTATTTTCTGTGGCGGTTTCTTGGAATTTTAATTGGCGCTCAGTAAAGCTCACACCCAGCTTTAAAAACATGCGACCAAAGATACCCAATATATTATTGGCGCACTCACTTTCCCGAATGGTTTTATACAACTCTTCGCACTGTTCGTACTGCTCATTAATATCATCAATGGCTTTGCCAATATCTTCTACTGTTTCTGCGGCGCCATTAATCGTATCGTCGATAATTTCGGGCACGGCAAAAACTGGTACTGACAAACTTAATAGCAAGAGTATGAATAAGCGATTCATGACTGGCTCGATTTAATGGGGCTTGATTTAAGAATAAAGGACTGAAAAAAAATTGCACAAAAGTGGGCGTAGGATGACTAGCTTTAGTTAGAGAAACGTTAATGATTTCTTTAAGGGCAATAAAAAACCCGAACCTTTTACAAAGATTCGGGTTTTGATTAAACAGTGCCCCAATCGAGGCTGTGTTTAATTAAAGCTTAGGACCCGCGTCGCGGATAGCATCAGATACGTCGTACTTTTTAAAGTTATCAACGAACTGCTGCGCAAGGCCAGCGGCTACTTCGTCGTATTTAGCTTGATCAGCCCATGCACCACGAGGGTTAAGAAGAGTGCGATCAACGCCTTCAACATTCTTAGGAACTTGTAGGCCAAATACTGGAATTGTATCTGTGTCTGCGTCACGTAGTGCACCAGACTGGATAGCTGCGATTACCGCACGTGTAGTCGGGATAGAGAAACGCTCGCCGCCTGCACCGTTAGGACCGCCAGTCCAACCTGTGTTTACTAGGTAAACTTGAGAATCGTATTCAGTTACGCGCTTCATTAGAAGCTCAGCGTATTCACCTGCTGGACGCGGGAAGAACGGCGCACCAAAGCAAGTAGAGAATGTAGACTTAAGACCTTTAGAACCACCCATTTCGGTAGAACCAACAAGGGCTGTGTAACCAGATAGGAAGTGGTAAGCCGCTTGCTCTTTGCTCAAGATAGAAACAGGAGGAAGAACACCTGTCATATCGCAAGTTAGGAAGATAACCGCTTTAGGCTCGCCTGCTTGGTTTTCAAGAACACGTTTTTCAATGTGGCTTAGCGGGTAAGCACAACGACCGTTTTCAGTCAGGCTTACGTCGTTATAGTCAGCAACACGTGTGTCTTCGTCGATTACAACGTTCTCAACGATTGCGCCAAATTTAATAGCGTCCCAGATAACTGGCTCGTTCTTTTGAGAAAGATCGATGGTTTTTGCGTAGCAACCGCCTTCGATGTTAAATACAGTGCCTTTGCCCCAACCGTGCTCATCATCACCAATTAGGTAACGGCTTTGGTCAGCAGAAAGTGTGGTTTTACCAGTACCAGAAAGGCCGAAGAACAAGCAAGTATCGCCGTCTTCACCAACGTTTGCAGAGCAGTGCATTGGTAGTACGTCTTTTTCAGGAAGCAGGAAGTTCTGAACAGAGAACATAGCTTTCTTCATTTCGCCCGCGTAACGCATGCCAGCAAGCAATACTTTACGTTGTGCGAAGTTGATCATTACACAACCGTCAGAGTTAGTGCCATCGCGCTCAGGATCACATTCGAAACCTGCAGCGTTAAGAATCTGCCACTCTTCTTTATCAGCCGCATTATACGTTTCAGGAACGATAAATAGGTTGCGACCGAACAGTTGTTGCCAAGCTGTTTGAGTAGTCATTTTGATTGGCAGGTAGTGGTTAGAGTCAGCGCCAACGTGTACTTCAGATACAAATTTGTCGTGCTGGTCTAGATACGCTTCAACACGATCCCAAAGAGCGTCGAATTTGTCAGCGTCGAAAGGACGGTTAACGTTGCCCCAATCGATAGCGTCAGACGTGCTTGGCTCTTGAACGATGAAACGGTCCATCGGAGAACGGCCAGTACGCTTGCCAGTTGTAACAACAAAAGCACCGTTGTCTTGTAAACGGCCTTCGCCGCGCTCTAGCGCTTTTTCTACCAATAAGGCAGAGGAAAGATCGGTGTAAACAGTGGTCATAATAGGCCAATCCATCAATAGTAGAGCTGCTTAGCTTGTGGCCAAACAGCTGAAAACATCATCGTTGCGGTAAAGATAACACCGAAACGCATTAAAAATTTTGAGGCTGCGGATTATGCCAGAAAAACCCAATAAGGCGAACAGCCGTGACCAAAAAAGAGACACCATCGTCTGTTTTTGTCATACAGTGGTGCGTCTACGCCTGTATTCGTAGGGGGTATAAGGGTTATTTATGGAACCTATACTGGGTATAAACTGGAATGATTATCAAAAAAGAAGAGGAATGGCTTACACGGAATCGACCCTTACTGGTTTCCACACTGGCGCCCGCTAGGCACAAGCGATATTGCACCTGATCAGACACAAAAAAACCGTATGTATTTCTACTTACGGTTTTTTGCTGCTAGAAACGATTCTTAGCAATTCACTTTATCAATGAAGACCTTTGCCAGCCTTGCCACTCTCTAGCGGAAACAACTCATCAATGTCTGTTTGCGAGAAGCTGTAGTGCTGGCCACAAAACTCACAGTCCGCACGGATTTTTGTTTGCTCTTGGATAATATCCTGACACTCTGCAAAACCTATTTGCATTAGCGCATTAGATAGACGCTGCTTAGAGCAGCTGCAGTTGAATTGCATTGGTTCGTCGTCATATAAACGTACGGTTTCTTCGTGATACAAACGATGCAAAATGTCTTCGCTTTCTAGGTGCAATAATTCGTCATCCCGAATGGTATTGCCCAGTTGTGTTAAGCGGTTCCAAGCGTCTTCGTCTACTTCTAGTTCTTCTTGGATCTCACCTAGTTTAGGCAGCTCCTGCAATAAAAAGCCTGCTGCAATGCCGTTTTCGCTGCTTAACCAAATGCGTGTATCCAGCTGCTCACTTTGTTTGAAGTAACCTTCTAAACAGGCTGCAATGTCATCCCCTTCTAATGGCACGATACCTTGGTAACGACGGCCTTGGTCCGGGTCGATGGTGATGATCAATGAACCTTTTTTACTTAAAATAGAGTCGCCCAATAATGCCGCTTCTAACGTGTCGGCATCATAGTCATCATTTAAACGGGCTATGCCGCGTAATTTTCCGTCGTGACTGGCTTCGGCTTGCAATAAACGAATAGGGCCTTCACCTTGAATTTGTAAGGTTAACAAGCCTTCCATTTTTACCGTGGCCGTTAATAACGCGGCTGCAGCTAACAATTCACTTAATAAATCTTGCACAGGCTGTGCATACGTTTGGCGAGCAAAAATATCGGTTAAGGTTTGATTTAAACCCACCAGCTCGCCACGTACGTGAGTATTATCAAAGGTGAATCGTTTTAGAATGTCGTTCGTTGCCATGAAATGCCTAACCTATCTGTATTCTTGGAAAAAGATGTACAACATCTTTTGACCTTAATATTTCACTTTGTTTTAGCTTGGGCTTAAAACAGCCACTTGCAGCAAATGAAATATATTTAAATTTTAATGTCCGAATCTTCTTTAAAGCGATGAATCTGACGTCGCTCTTTTTTATTCGGTTTATGATCAAACAGCGGATTGGCTTGTTTGAACTTTTTGCGTCGCTCGGCTTCATCCATGCGCGTTTTAATGCTTAAGGCGGTTTCTTCGTATAACAACGCCGCTTCTGGTGCGCCGCGGCGTTTATCACTGATCTGTTTGATCACCACGGTTTTTTCATCAAAGCCCTGACGGACTTTAACCGTAACATCCACGTCGACTGTTCGACTGGCTTTGCTTTTCTGTCCGTCGTACTGCACTTTTCCGCCTTCAATAGCGGCTTTAGCCAAAGCACGAGTTTTATAAAAACGCGCAGCCCACAACCATTTATCTAGGCGTATACGTGCTTCATTTTTATCTGCGTTGGTTTTGCTCATAGTTTTCTTTAATCATTACTCAATTTAGATCTAAACAACGTATTCCCATACTTTATTTTTATCTGCGTTGGTTTTGCTCATACTCTTCTTACATTATTCTCGTCTTTAACCATTTTAATCCGTCTTGCCAGACTTAGGCGTGGGCATGATATGCGTGAAATGCTCCACCGCGCTAAAGTCTTGTACGTCTCGATTAGGCTTTTGACTATCCGGCTGTACGATGCTCAATAAATGCTGGAAGCCGAATTTGCGGGCGGATTCTAACACAGCTTGGCTATCATCAATTAAAACAGTTCGTTCTAACTCAAAGGGTTCATCCGCCTTTAAGTGCTGCCAAAAGGCCTGTTCTTCTTTGGCGTGCTGGTAATCGTGACTACTGATAATGCGATCCACCAGCTTATCTAAGCCTGTTTTGTGCATTTTAAGGTCTACGCTATCACGATGGGCGTTGGTCACAATCACCAAGCGCTTGCCCGCCGTTTTAAGGGCTTTTAAAAAGTCCGGCACATGGGGGCGGTATTGAATTTTATGCTGAATGTCTTCTTTTAGCTGGGCAATGGGCAGGCTGGTCAGCTCGCTCCAATAATCTAGGCAATACCATTCTAGCTGGCCCACTTTCTCTTTCATTTGTCGGGTGAGCTTTTCTAAAGCGGCAGCCTTATCCATACCGTGGAATTCAGCGTATTTATGGGGAAGGTGCTCTAACCAAAAGTAATTATCAAAGTGTAAATCTAATAAGGTGCCATCCATATCCAGAAGTACTGTATCTATGTCATCCCAATGGATCATAATTTGTGGCATCCTTAAAAAATCGTCATCTAGATTTTATTATACCATGTCTAAAAAGCCTCAAATTTTAAATACCCGCATTGCCGCCCAGACCCACTTATTCACCGTTGAAGCCATGGAGCTTAAGTTCTCTAACGGCGTAGAACGTAAATACGAGCGCTTAGTGCCGGGTGGCTCTGGTGCTGTAATGATGGTGCCGGTCAATGAAAAAGGCGAAGTATTGATGATTCGCGAATATGGCGCTGGCATTGAGGATTACAGCCTAACCCTACCCAAGGGCGCTGTTGATTTGGGCGAGTCCTTAGAAGAAGCTGCAAACCGTGAGTTAAAAGAAGAAATAAACAAAGGGGCCAATCAACTGCAGCACCTAAAAAACATGAGCCTAAGCCCAAGCTATATGAAAGGCGGCATTGACGTTTTAGTGGCATGGGATCTATACGACGAAGCCCTTGTGGGTGACGAGCCTGAGCCACTGGTGGTTGTGCCTTGGCCGCTGGATAAGATCGATGAACTGGTGATGCGAGAAGATATGACAGAAGGCCGCGCCATTGCCGCTTTGTACATGGCCAAAGCGTGGTTAGCCCAGCAAAATGGATCTCAGGTATAAACACTATGCCATTGCCGCGACTTATATAAACTCGTGCCAAGGCCTAGTTAACCCAGCAAACTACACAAGAAGTATAAATACCATGCCATTGCCGCGACTTAATATAAACTCGTGCCAAGGCTTGCTTAGCCCAGCAAAATAAAGCAGCGGATGCTGACCTAGCGAAATAGTCATATTCGTCCATACTCAAGCTAGCTTTTATAAGTGCTAGCTATAATATACTGATAAACGATAACTCAACGTACTAACGAACGACTCATAAGGAGTGGCCATGCAACCGAACTATGCAGAAATGATTGAGCTTGCGCGCATTACCAGCGAAGCCATCATGGCCATTTATGATCGCAGCCAGTACACCATTGTTGAGAAGCACGATGCTAGCCCGTTAACTGAGGCAGACTTAGCCGCCAATGAAATTCTGCAAACTGGCCTTAAAAGCATCATCGACATTCCCATCATCAGTGAAGAGAGCAATGTGCCGGAGCAAGAAGAACGCGCTCAATGGCCACGCTTTTGGATGATTGACCCGCTGGATGGCACCAAAGAATTCATTGATCGTAATGGTGAGTTCACCATTAACATCGCACTTATTGAGCATGGCGAACCGGTATTTGGTTTGATTTATGTACCTGTCACCGGCGAATGTTTTTACGGCGGTGACGGCAAAGCATTTATGAAAATTGGCGATGAACCCGCCGTTAGCATTAAGTCCAGTAACCCTCTTAGCCAAATTCGCGAGCACAACTGTGTGCGAGTATTGGCCAGTCGCCGTCATGCGTTAGAACAAATGGATGAACTGTGTGTGCGCCTAGAAGACAAACTCTCTCAGGTGCAGCGCATCAATGTGGGCAGCGCATTAAAACTGGCGTTTCTGGCCAGCGGCCAAGGAGATGTTTATCCAAGATACGGCAACGTCAGTGAATGGGACATTGCTGCGGGCCACGCCATTTTACGCGCTGTGGGCGGTGATATTCTTTCGCGCCAATATGAAAGCATTGTATACGGCAAAGGCCAGTCCATGATCGTGCCAGGGTTTTTCGCCATGGGTTATATCGACTTCGATTGGCGCCCTCTACTATTAACCTAACCGCTAGTGATCGTGCCATTCCGTAAGTCGCCATGGGTTATATCGACTTCGATTGGCGCCCGCTACTATTAACCTAACCGTTAGTGATCGTGCCATACCGTAAGTCGCCATGGGTTATATCGACTTGGACTGGCGCCCATTACTATTAACTTAACAGTCCTGATTTCATCTCCACTCCCTCGTTAATTCCAGCTGGCATTTTCATGTCGGCTTCACTCTTAACTCCGTTCCCCTGCGCCCTAATAACATAAGCACTATGACACTTAACTTTTAAGAATGTTTTGATTTATTAACAACACTGCAGTTCACATTGTGGCAACTAAACTTAAAACAGTTTGGAAGAAGTAGGCAGTAATATCATGCACAGTGTTAACCCTAAGGTTTATCAGTTACAACATGAAATCCATACCCTGCAAGGGCACATGCGCAACGCCCAGTGTCGCGCCGGTATGAGCAACCCTGCCATACTGCATAACTACCGTGACATGATCCGCATGCGTAAAGAGCTCATCGCGCTATTACAAGACAGCTCTGATGACCCACAAGTCTTTGAAATAAAAATGTAACAAGCTAACAAAAATAGCAGGCATAAAAAAACGGCTTATCAACAAGCCGTTTTTTATTGGTGCGCAGCCTACTAGCTAGATCAGCCCACGGTTCTTTGTACCGCTTTTAATAATCGATCTTTATCCACAGGTTTGGCTATCCAGCCTGTGGCCCCCACGTTTTTGGCCTTTGACTTTTTATAGTCTGCAGTTTCTGTGGTGATCACTAAAATGGGTTTGTCTTTATACGCATCAAGGCGCCTTAAGTGGGCAACCAAACTCATGCCGCCCATTTCAGGCATATTTAAATCGGTAATGACCAAGTCCACTGTGTGGTCTTTGGCCCAATCCAGTGCCAAGCGGCCGTTTTCTTTTACAAATACATTGTGCCCCTCAGATTCAAGCACCACTTTCATCATGGTGCGAATGGCATTGCTGTCGTCTACCGCTAAAATACTGGCCATATATGGTTTCCACTTTATCTGTCTCTAAGAGAAGAATAGGGCATGTAACGCAGCTTACTAATTTAAACGCGCACTTTTTTGTTATTTTATTTGTCTGGTTCTAACGCCCACAAGCACGCTGTTCATATAATAAAAAAGGGCATATCCCATTACGGATACACCCTTTTTTCATCTAATAATCTATTTTCTATTTGGCCATCTCTATACGGTTACGGCCTTTGTCTTTTGCTTTGTACAAAGCTTTGTCAGCACGCTCAATGACACTATCAAAATGCTCACCGCTTTGCTGCTGAGCCAAACCAAAGCTGGCAGTCACGTGTAAAGGTTTGCCTTTTGTCACCTTGCCGCGTTTGTCCTTATTGGTGCGCTTGATACTCTTTGGGTACAGCTCATATTCTTCAATGCGCTTACGGCATTCTTCCACTCGCTCTAAATTCTCTTTTACCGAGCCCTTAGTAAATATTAAAACAAATTCTTCACCACCGTAACGGTAAGCAATGGCTCCGGCTGTTTTATCCATGAGCTTTGCCACCACTTTTAAAACATCGTCCCCCACTTGGTGGCCATGTTTATCATTAAATTTTTTAAAGTGATCCACATCCAACATGGCCAAACAATAATTACGGGTCAGGGTTTTTAATTTAAAGCCCATGGCGCGACGCCCTAATACACCAGTTAACTCATCCACAAACGACATAACATAACTATCAAGTGTTAAAGAGAACAAGGCCGCCAACGACACCCACAGAATAATGTAATCAATATCGGTCCATTCATTCACCGCCGCCAATAACGCCAGCAATGGCCAGTACGCCGCCAAACGCCCCATGCGGCGCCAATAAAATGCTAACGGTAAAGGTAACGCCGCTGCCACCAAACACACCCACTCTGGGTAGGCGGCATAAGCCAAATACTCGTCCGGTATTGGGAGGTATCGCCCTGCAAGTAATACGTAGATAACAAACAGCACAATGTTTAAAAGGTGCATGGGGTGCACCCAGGGTTTTTGCCCCCATTGCATGTTCACCGCCATAAGGTACAACGCCATGGCGTGCATTGCATACGGCGCAAATATATCCATGCCGTTCAATAATGAATCCGGCAAGGACAACATGATCATGGGTAATACAGAAAAGATAACCTGCTGCTGTAGCAGTAAAAAAGCACGGCCCAAAGTAAACAGCAATAAGCCCAGCACCACATACTCAGGCAGGATAAAACTGGCCGTGGGGGCAAAACCTAAAATGAACAAACATAGGCTTGGCAGTAGTAAATTAATGACAGCAAGGCGCTGCTTCATGGGCCAATCCTTGGCAAATAGGCATAGATATAAAAAAAGTATAGACGCTTATATGGATAACGGGAGCCTAGACACTTGCACATAATGGCGCCGCAAGCCGCGCCATTTATGTATTGGTAAATGACCGCCAATTCACAATGCATGCTGTTAAAAAACGCTGGCCGTTAAAAAGTCTCCCGTGATAAAAAAGCGCAATACAAAATACAACAGCAAACCCGCCGGGCCAAACATGAGGGTTAAAAACAAACACGGTAATAACATCCAATGGGCAATATTATAATGGGCCGCATTACTGACGATAAACACGCCCACCATCAAATCAAACGCCAAATAATGCACCCAACCCGCCAACACCACTCTTGGGGTTTTGAATAAATTTACAATGCCTTTAAGAGACCAAAAACTACCGCGCACTTTGTGCCCCACCTCATCGTGTTTTTTACCCAAAAACACAAGATAGACATACGCCACACTTAATAGCGCCACCACAATAGCCACCACCGCTTGCAAGCCGCTAACCGCCAAATCACTGGGCCATAACGGCAGCGCAAATAACACTAGCCAGCCAATGAGTGCGGTGTAACTGGTGAGTTTGAAAATATGAGAAAGAGCTTTCATAGCATTCGCTTATTTTTATTGTGTGTGGTGATACTAACAACTCAGCATTGTGGTAACCATGGGCTGTTGCGCCATGGAATAATCTAATCATGATCAGCTTTTAATAAATAAAAATAACGCTCTTTAATTAAAAGCGTATTTTTAGTGTATTTAAATTAAACCATTCCAGCGGCTTTATATTGCTTTACTAAGAAATCGATAAACACTTTATGGCGCAGTGCCTGTGTAGATTGTTTATTGCGATACAGCAAGTACAGCGGCATAGGTGCTGGCCAATGTTTTTCTAAGATGGGTTTTAACACATGACGTTTGTCGTGATGGGCTACCAATGCCTTAGGAAAAAAAGCAATACCTATGTGTTTTTGGCAAGCCTTTAGCGCAATTAATTGATCCTTAACTTTAAACGATGCATTGGGCGTATAAGCCAGGGCTTGAGATTTTTGTTTGTATAAAAAAGGCAAGGTACCTTGCTCTGTGATACAGGCAATACTGGGGGCGGCTTTTAAAGCGATAATACTTTCAATGGGGCCATTGTTTTTTAAAAAGCCAGCACTGGCATAAAATCCAAACTCTACTGTTGCCAAAACTTTTGCAATGAGATTAGAGTCCTGCAACTGACCAAAGCGAAAAGCAAAATCTAACGCGTAATCATCAAAACTTAACTGACGACTATCGGATAATAGCTCAATATCGATATCTGGATATTGCTGTTTAAAATCCAGCAACCAATCACTTAAGGGCCATTGAGCAAAAGACTCGGGCGCAGTAATGGTCAATTGCCCTTGCGGGATATGGGTTTGGCCTAACAGCCATTCTTGTATTTGCTGGTTGGAGTCATACAAACCTTGCGCCAGTTTAATCACTGTCAGCCCTTCACTGGTGGCCGTTACCGAACGGGTTGAACGCTGCACCAGTTTTAAGCCTAACTGTTGCTCTAAAGATTGAACCTTACGGCTCACATTACTGGAGGGCATACCCAAGACTGTCGCCGCCTTGCTAAAGCTTTTAAGGCGAATCACCTCATTTAAAATCAACAGTGTGTTTAAATCCATTTACCTTTCTCACTTTGCGCTTCAGCTACTGCCAAATATCTATCCCATTTATGGGATATTGTTATTCGTATTATCCTAGTTATCAATACTCACTTTAGTCTCTAAAGTACCCTTAAGACAAGTTAGCAATACACTCCCAACAGTAAAAACCTAACATTAAAATGGCAGGGCAATAAAATGAAAGTAGCAGTGATTGGCGGCACAGGTAAATTAGGCTTTCCCGTGGCAGCAGGTTTGCAAGCAGCGGGCATGGAGGTCAGCATTGTTACGCGCAACGCTATAAAAGCTGAGCAAACATTAGGGCGCTTATTTAATTACATAGAAAGCGATGTAAACAACCCATCAAACCTAACGCAACAATTGGCCGGGTTTGATGCTGTGCATATCAACCTAGCAGGGGTAAACGAACTGCAATGCCAATTAACCATTGCCCAAGGCACAGAACATATTGTGCAAGCATGTAAAGACAACCAAATAAAATTAATCAGTTTTATTTCCGGCACCACGGTAAACAAAAACAATACACACTTTTATGACATAAAAGCCAAATACCAAGCGGAGCAAAACATCATAGCTTGTGGTATTCCTTATCTAATATTTTGCCCAAGTTGGTTTATGGAAACCCTACCGCAATTTGTACAAGAAAAACGCGCCAGCGTATTTGGCCCAGCCAGCCAACCCATACATTGGGTGGCTGTATCCGATTATGTGCAGCAAGTGGTTAACGCCTACCAAGATGTAAACGTGCGCAATAAACGCTTATATGTACACGGCCCACAAGCCATCAGTTTGAAAGATGCACTGGCACAATATTTAAGTGCCATGCAAAACCCACTCACGGTTACCCACACCCCTTACTGGATGGCCGGAATTTTAGAATGGTTAACAGGAGACAACAGCATTAAATACGCCAGCGATCTGTGTAAATATTTTGAAGATGCGGGAGAAAGCGGCGACCCAGCCCCAAGCAATGGCCTAGTTGGCAAACCCAACACCAAGCTATCCCAGTGGTGCCAAGATCGTTTTACTCAGGCAAATCTCGCTGCAGCAGTTTAATTTTAAACACGTTTTTTATTAGATACGGTCCACGGGGCTTACGATCCCCCTATCATTTAAGCCAACTACATGGGTGTAGATCTGAGTGGTTTCTACCGAGGTATGCCCTAGTAGTTCTTGAATGGTTCTTAGGTCTGTCCCCTGCTTCAACAACTCTGTCGCAAAAGAATGGCGAAATGTATGACACGTCACTCGCTTATGAACCCCAGCTTTCATAGTGGCTGCTTTAATCGCTCGCTGCACTTGCTGGGCGCCAAAATGATGCCTGCGTTGCACCTTGCTTCTTGGGTCGACAGAATAGTGATCGGCCGGAAATAAGTATTGCCATGCCAATTCATACTGAGCATTGGGTAATTTTTTAGCTAAAGCATCGGGCATAAACACACCTGACATACCAATAGCATGGTCGGCTTCACATTGTTTTTTTACAAATTCAATTTGCTGTTTTATTGGCAGAATTAAACTTGAAGGCAATAATGTGCGGCGACTTTTGTAACCCTTACCTTCCATGACTAGCACCCCTGAATTGTCGATATCAATATCTTTAACCCGCAGGTTTACCGCCTCGGTAATACGCAAACCACAACCGTAAAGTATTTTAACCAATAATTGCTTGCGCCCTGATAGATTTTTTAAAATGGATACGGCCTCCTGCTGAGATAAAATCACAGGAATTTTTCTAGGCTTTCTGGCATTTTGAAAAGAAAGCTGGCCCACATCCTGATTCAAAAATTCGCGAAATAAAAACACCAGCGCATTAAGCGCAGTTTTTTGCGTATTAATCGAACAATTTCGTTTATTACCTAAATCCGACAAAAATAAATTGATATGCTCACTGCAAAAATCACCTTCACCTTTATAACCCATAAAACGAATAAAACGAGATGCCCACTGGTAATAGGTTTTTTCCGTGGCATAAGCCAAACCCCTAGCCCGAATGAATAACCTGTAACGTTCTGAAAATCGAGCGCTATGAGGCTTGATATAATAACGCGTATCAATGGTATCCATTAAATCCCCTCACCCAGCATACTGTATATAAAAACAGTAGTTTAAAGTATGGAAATATCCAATTATTTACGCCCTGCGACCGCATAATAAGATATTCGATCACCCGCCTGAATCGTCTAAGCAATCTGACAACACGCCCTACCTCTAAAAAAGTGACAAATAAAAAAGACTGTTAAAACAAAGAGATAATAAAAGACATGTATTTACAGCATATTTGCCAAATACACCTGTGTAGCCCATGATGACTGGCTTAATTAAAGGCACAGGGCAAACACGCCCTGCAAAAGCGTCTCGTGACCGCGTATTATATTATTTGGTCATGCGACGTAGAATAAACTGTTATCTTTACTAAATTATGTGCATATTAAAAATTATAAGTAATACAGTGTCTTTCAAAGGCTTTGCTTCAGATAATCCTGATATTGTATTTCGTGTTAGGGAGAAAGGAGAGGTACGTCGAAAGTCCACTGGGGAGTTATTCCCAAGTTTTATATTGTCATTGAAAGCATCAGATAAAGATTGGGATGATTTAAAAGGACAGATTGATGATGCTGTTGATTTTCTTGATGAAAATTTCGAGACATTAAAATCGCTGCTTGAAACTCATGAAATTGAAGACTCCTTTTTAGATTTTCCCGTAGAATCACGGTTGAGCGATGAGATAGGGAATCAAAATGACTATCTCCCTAAAGAATTAATAAAATTAGCCGGTAAATTGGATTTAGCAATTGTCATATCCAATTACCTTTAGGAAAAAGATAACAAAGCCATTAAGATTGGCCCACAAAAAACGTGGGCCGGACGGCATTTCATGCCGCCTCTTATGGCAAGCGTTAGAGGGCAAAAGGAAAAAGTATGCCAAAGTTTTACGAAGTGTATGGTCGTGATGTATACGACTCATCAGAAAATGCAGTAAATGAACGAAAATCTGCATATTGCCCTTTTACAGAAAATACTTGTGATGGTGGTGGTAATAGACATCAGACAAAAATAAAACTTAAAGACTCTGAGTTAAGGTCATTTTTTGATTCGGAATTACCCTCTGTTATCCCTGGGATCTGCTCTATTCAGTATGGTGATGAAACTTGGGTTGTATGCCCTAGGAGATTACTCGGTTTTTTTTCCAAGCTAGAAAACGTACCAGATGTAAATGCCTCTCTTCATGAGCACGAAAGAGAGGTCTTAATACAAGCAGGACTGCCCAAGGGCGTGGAATTAGGTGTTTGGCCTGAAGTCTATTTGCAATATGGAGATGAAGAGACCTCAATAAACTATCATTTTGATTTTGTGATTGCCCCAATCAAAAGAAATAGATCGTTTTCATGGCTTATGGATAGCCACAATATTTCTGACGAATCTGAAATAGAAATTTTTAAAGCAGCAGCAAAAACAGGAAAATATTTAAAGGGAAGATATGACCCTGATAAAGAACAAGATATTTTACCAGACCTAATCTCTCCAACGATTATAGAAGTAATGACTGCAAGTACATCCGGCTCAGATAAGGAAGCCGGTACGGATATAGCTTCATCTTTTACGGATGCCATTCAAGGCAGGGAACATAATTGTCCGGGCATAAATAAAAGACAAGTATGGGGAAGAATGGCTACTCAATTATTTGCAAAATCAGCACTTGCTGAAGAATGGGGAGGTAAGACAGTTTGGCTTGTGCAGGATCAATTACTAAAGAATATAGAGCTAACAACAAAGTTAAGCCTAAATGAATCAAATGAAAGCGGTAATGGCACAATCAATTTCCTTAGCATGTCTTATAATGATGGGGAAAAAGGTATAGATTCTCTTCGCTTCAAAAAATATTCAGAAAAGGATGCTGGGCTAGATTTTAACGGAAATCAAAAAGCCACAGACATTTTACTCCCAAAGGTAAACCCTGATAAGAAGACGCTCTTAAAGGCTGTTTTAAGAAGAAAGCTCTCAGCAGTGATCTCTTTATAGTCATGCTACTTTAACAGGCTTCTTAGAAATCAAGGCCAGTAAAATAGAGTTCCCCATTGCTTCAGCCAATGGTGGTGGTACGGCATTAGCAATCTGTCGATGCTGGTCTAAGTTTTTAACCGTACCGCTTCGCGCCCTTATTGGGCCGCTTAATATATGAGAATCAGAAAAACCATGAAGTCGTAAATATTCCCTTGGTGTTAAATATCGATTTTCTGTTGGGTGGTAAAAGGCCTCTCCTCCTCGCAAAGTAAGCGCTGGAAGATCCCAAGCCATCCTTCGGAATTTAGTTGTATCCTTTTCGGGATTAAGGCGTTGCCTTTGATCGGCTGGCAAATGTAATTGTCGAGCGAGGCACTCACCCTCTGGAACGCCATTTATACGTTCCTTATCCCTTGGAGGTGTTATATCTAGATGGCTAGGTATTTCTTCAGTTTCTCCCTTCAATACTGGAGAAGGTAAGTCTGCAATTGCATCTTTAACCGTAAGATATGGGGTTAATTCAGAGCTAAATAAATTAGATTTCTGAGGTTGTTTAACTTTGCAAAAATGGCTAGGCTCTGGGAATTCAAAAGTAAATTTCTTTTGTGTGGCCACAATAAATACCCTATCTCGAAGCTGTGGCACACCATAGTCAGCTGCTCGCAACACTTTGTATGAAGCGTTGTAGCCTAACTCGCCAAAATCATCGAGAATTGTTTTTAATGCAGAGCCTTTTATTCCATCTGCTCCTTTTGCGCTTAGCAACCCCTTAACTTGTTCAATTAAAACTGCTTTCGGTTTTAAAACCTTTGCAAATTCAATCATTTTATAGAGTAGAAGGCCTCTGTCATCTTCTAGTGATTTACGGTTTCCAATTAGAGAAAAAGATTGACAGGGAGGGCCGCCAGCTAATAAATCAAGTTCACCAACTTTAAGCCCTAGTTCGCGCTTTAAACTATGAGGCGTGATGGTATTTATATCTGGGTTGATAATTGGATCAACCGAGTGTCTTTTACACCAGTTTTCCAAAGATGATCTAGCATTAACGTCTAGCTCTGAACAAAAGATAGGAGTAAAGCCAGCATTGTGTAAGCCCTCATCAAGCCCACCGATACCACTAAATAGAGAAACGAGAGTTTTCATTGCTGACCTTTAATCATTTTTTATAAGTTTACTCTTATGCATATTATTGCGCAAGCGTTAGGACATTTGTTTCTTTGGCCGTCCTGTTCGCTCTCTTGGGATTAGTGCGAAATTCTCAACAAGCTCTTTTTCAAGTAGTTGATCTCGCCCAACTTTGGTCGCTTCAAGCCGCCCATCAATTATTAGCTGCCTAACCCTAGAGGCTGAAATTCCTAGGATTTGTGCAGCTTCAGCTGTGGATATGGGGTTTTTAAGTGACATTAGCCAGACTCGAATCTATTCATTAAGCGTAGTATATTGCCCTCTAACAAGTGGTTCAACGCGGACATCCAAAACTACGCTGGTTTTGTGTATTCGCTTCGCCTAATAATCACACAAAACCAGCTCCGTTTCGGATGCCGGTTAACCAAGCGTTAAAAATGTAAACTTAACTGCATTGATGACATTTCGTCGATTCGCAAACGAGCGAAAACTAAAGCCTTTAGAAAATATACAAGATGGCAGCGAGTTTGATGAGACAAGAGGGGGCTGGGGAAACTTCCCCAGAAAGGAGAAACATTTAAAACTCAACCCAGCAGACTAAAACCAAATCCAATTACAAGGTAACAATCGAATACTGCAACACAAAAGATCAACTCTGATCTCTCAGATCGCGAAGCGTTATAACCCCTTAACTAACTTCCGCACACCCGCCACATGCCGACGACTAATCGGCACCAACTCATCAAAACCCGCCAAACGCAGTGCATAACCCCCATCGTCTTGTTTTTCAAAACCAGTAATGGATTTTAAATTCACCAAGGCATTACGATGCACCCGTGCAAAAATTCCGTCGAATTCTTCTTCTAAATCTTTTAGGGGTTCATCAATTAATAACTCACCCAATTTTTTATTATCGGGCTGGGCGTTTTTATAAAACACTGAAATGTATTTATGGTCCGCACGGAACAAAATAATATTTTCAATGGGCACCAGCTCTAAGCCGATGTGGGTTTTGGCGCTTATGTGAGAACGGCATTGGCTTTGATTAATAGCCGCAATTTGTACTTTATTAATTTTATTTAATTTAGACAGGGCGGTTTTTAAATCGTCTTGGCGAATGGGTTTTAATAAATAGCCCACCGCTTGCACATCAAATGCTTGTAAGGCGTATTCATCATAGGCTGTGGTAAAAATTATGGCCGGTGGCACATCTAACTGGCTTAAGTGTGCGGCGGCTTCTAGGCCGTCCATCACGGGCATTTGAATATCCAGCAACACCACGTCTGGGCGAAACTGCTCTACCATTTCTATGGCTTCTAAACCATTTTGGGCTTGGGCCACTATGTTGCCTAAAGCGTTGTTTTCAATAAAACGCTGCAAGCGGGCGCGGGCTAATTGTTCGTCATCAACTAATAGAATGTTCATCATGATGAATGTCTTGTTAAACGGTTAGTTAAGCTTTGTGTGTATTCGATGGTGATTATAAAGAATTGCCCATCTTGTTCTGTGCCTGTTATCTCAGTACTAAGGCGTACATCGTCACCATAAAGTACTTCTAATCTGTGTCGGATATTTTTTAACGCCATTTGGTTGCCCGTTTCATGGCGTTTGCCCAAGGCTTTTTTATACACAGGGTTTTTGACTTTTAGAGTGTTTATTTGGCGGCTGTTTTTATCACGGCCATCTTGTTTGCTTTCAATGAATATCTCTACTGTGCCGCCATCTGGGTTGGGGGCAATGCCATGGTAAATGGCGTTTTCAATTAATGGCTGAATGGTTAACTGGGGAATGTTAATGGTTTTAAGGTTTAGCCCGTCTGCCAAATGCCATTGCACGTCTAGGCGCTCAGCCAAGCGAAGTTTTTCGATGTTGATGTATTTTTCGCATAGCTGAATTTCCGTTTCTAAACTGGTTTCGCTGCCCGCTTCTTTTAAGCTGGCCCTAAACAGTTCGCTTAGGTCTTCTACTGCTTTTTCGGCTTTGTCTGGGTCAATGTGTATAAGGCTGGCAATGATATTCATGCTGTTGAATAAAAAGTGTGGGCGTATACGGCTTTGCAATGCTTGCACACGGGCTTGTAATTCACTTTGTGCGCGCTTGCGCCCTAACCATTGCACGTAAAAATAGTGCAGCACCAAGGCGGCGATGATCATGGTGGTGAGCTGATTTTTAAGCAGCCAATCTAGCCCTAAATCTTGCAGGAAGAAGCGCTCACTCACCCAAGCGGCCAGCAGGCTGATTAATAAGTTAATGCCCACCAACACGGTAAAGCTGATGAATAAAATCACATTGAGGTTTTGGCTGTGCACATGCAGGCGCAAGCGACACAGGGCAGCGGCGCATATTAAGACGCTCCACTGCACGTAAAACGATAAAACCGCAAAGGGTTCCCAGTTGAAATCCAGCAGGCCATTGCTCAGCAGCATTAAAATTAATACCAGCGCTTCGCTGAACATGATCAAGCCCAATACCGGGCGCCCATGGCACAGCTCAGGGATCAGCTGGGCCGCACTGACGTCGTAGTCTGCGTTGGCCTGCGGCTGTACTGATTGAGCATCTGTGTGTGTATCAGGCATGGATGGCTTATTAGCTGGTTTTTATTATGGGCCAAGTTTGGACTAGCCAGCCATATGGCTCAAGCTCTATGAGTGGCTTATGCGGACATAAGGGCCAAGATGATAAATATGGCCGATGAGCGGCTCATCATAAGCTGTGGCACAAGGTCATTTATGGGGCTTTGTTTGATCAAGCCGCCATGGCGTGTGGGTGAATAATGCCCCGCTATTAATGAACAAGTGGGCTAACCTCTGTATAATGCGCAGCAATTTTTAGACTATCTCAATTTCCTGATGGCGCTTGGGGCGAAATGCTCTTATTTACGCGGCCAAACAGGGAATAAAAGACCAAGGGTACACATATGACTGAACAAACAAACTCCGCTTGGGGCGGCCGTTTCTCTGAAGCCACCGATGCCTTTGTACAACGTTTTACTGCATCGGTTGAGTTTGACCAGCGCATGTACGCGCAAGACATTGAAGGCTCTGTGGCCCACGCTACTATGCTTGCCGCTGTGGGCGTATTAACAGAAGACGAGCGCGATCAAATTCATACTGGCCTTGCTGAAATCAAAACGGATATCGAAGCGGGTAACTTTGAGTGGTCTATCGCCCTTGAAGATGTGCACATGAACATCGAAGCGGCTCTTACCGCTAAGATCGGCATTACCGGTAAAAAGCTACACACTGGCCGAAGCCGTAACGACCAAGTGGCCACCGACATTCGTTTGTACCTGCGCAGCGAAATCGACCACATGGCAAGCGAAGTTACTCGTTTGCAAGCTGGCCTAATCGAATTAGCCACACAAGAAGCCGACACTATTATGCCGGGCTTCACACACTTACAAACTGCACAGCCAGTTACCTTTGGTCACCACCTACTAGCATGGAACGAAATGTTAGAGCGTGACTTTGCTCGCCTGCAAGATTGCCGCAAGCGTGTAAACGTTATGCCACTAGGTGCTGCAGCATTAGCCGGCACCACTTACCCAATCGACCGCGAAATGACAGCCAAGCTATTGGGTTTTGATGCGCCAACTGAAAACAGCCTAGACAGCGTTTCAGACCGTGACTTCGCCATTGAATTCACCGCTGCGTGCTCAACCATCATGATGCACTTAAGCCGTTTCTCTGAAGAGCTAGTACTTTGGGCCAGCGCGCAATTTAACTTCATTGATTTGCCTGACCGTTTTTGCACGGGCTCAAGCATCATGCCGCAAAAGAAAAACCCAGATGTACCAGAATTAGTACGTGGTAAAGCGGGCCGTATTTTTGGTCACTTGATTAGCTTGTTAACTCTAATGAAATCTCAACCATTGGCGTACAACAAAGACAACCAAGAAGACAAAGAGCCGTTGTTCGATACCATCGACAATGTGGGCGGCAGCTTGCGCGCCTTTGCTGACATGATGCCCCACGTTGTATCGAAAAAAGAAGTGATGCGTGAAGCGGCGCTGCGTGGTTTCTCAACCGCTACCGACCTTGCTGACTACCTTGTACGTAAAGGTGTGGCCTTCCGTGACTCTCATGAGATTGTGGGCAGCGCAGTAGGTTACGGCGTTAAGACTGGTAAAGATTTAGGTGAAATGTCGCTAGAAGAACTGAAACAGTTTGGCGACATGATCACTGAAGACGTATTTGATGTATTAACACTTGAAGGTTCTGTCAGCGCCCGTGATCACTTGGGTGGCACTGCGCCGAATCAAGTGCGTGCGGCGGCCAAACGTGCAGCGGCTAAAATTGCTCAGCGTTAAATTGTAGATTGTCGCGCGCAAGCGCCCTCCTACAAACAAAAAACCGAATGGAGCAATTCATTCGGTTTTTTTGTGGTTAATTGAAGATGCCATGAGAGGCAACATATCAAAGAGCAGTAACGTATCAATTTTATTATAAATACCGTCCTCTTTGATCTAATGATTTTCCACTATGTCGATATTGTGCAAACCCCGATAAGATTCTACTGATATTAAATACTGTCTATATCAATGGAAGATATTATGAAAAGCGAAAATCTGTTTGCAGCCATTAGAAAAATCATCGCATGCTCTTTCATTCTCACCAGCGTTTGCCTAAGTAACATTGCCGCATCTGCCAAGAACGAATCTATTATGGTGTTTGTTCACGGTGCACACCTAACCTCATCATCATGGCAGGCGGTTGCTGAGACACTTGATGAAAAGGGCTATCGTAGCATTTCAGTCAACCTTCCAGGTCGACAAGACTATCTAAGCCCTAGAGACGTCACATTAAACTCATCAGCAAAATATTTATGTGGCGAAATTTCTCACATTAATAAAAATGTCACCTTTATTGCTCATAGCCAAGGGGGCGCAATCGTTAATCATGCACAATCAATATGCCCGCAAGTAAAAGTTGATCGTATTATTTACTTGGCTTCTGTTTCACCTATGAAAGGTGAAAAGCCTTTTGATCACTTAAGCAAGCAGGATGAAGACAATTATTTTAAAGGCGTTAGCTACAATGAAGCCAGCGGGCTAATGATTATCAAAAACCCGGATGAATTTGTGCAAACATTCTCTTCAAGCAATAGCATTCCGGTTAAGAAGGAAGTTTTAAAATTATCAGTTAATGAACCAGCCTCTATTGCAGAGGGTGTTGTCCAGTATGATAGCGAAACATTCTCGGGCATTAAAAAATTCTATATCTTCACTGAACAAGATCAGATTATCTCTAAGGCATCGCAAGTTAAGATTGAAAAGCAACTAACGACCTTAAAAACATCTTCCATTAACAGTGGGCATATCCCTATGATTACTCACCCAGAAAAACTCGTGCCGATTTTGCTAGATTTTATGGCAATCTAGACTCGTATCTTACGACATCAAACAGTCAGCCATAAAAAAACCCTTATGACTTTTTATATTTTTAGTCATAAGGGCTTTTTTTTGATTAGCACTAAACCTATTAAGGCAACTCTAACACACCGTCCATCTCAACTTCAGCATCTTTAGGCAAGCCTGCCACTTCTACTGCTGCACGAGCGTGGGCTAAAGAGCGGTTGCTCAACGTATTGCGATTAAGGCAGCTCTAACACATCGTCCATCTCTACTTCAGCGTCTTTAGGCAAGCCTGCCACTTCTACTGCTGCGCGGGCGTGGGCTAAAGAGCGGTTGCTCAACGTATCGCGATTAAGGCAGTTCTAACACACCGTCCATCTCAACTTCAGCATCTTTAGGCAAGCCAGCTACTTCAACCGCTGCGCGGGCTGGATATGGCTGTTCAAAATATTCCGCCATGATGGCATTCACTTTTGCAAAGTTACCAAGATCGGTTAAAAAGATATTCAGTTTTGCGATGTCTTGTAACGATCCGCCAGCGGCTTCACAAACAGCTGTTAGGTTTTCAAAAACACGACGTACGTTATCTTCAAACGTGCCTTCTACCATTTCCATGGTCTCTGGTACCAATGGGATTTGGCCAGAAAGGTAAACGGTGCTGCCCACTTTTACCGCTTGTGAATAAGTACCAATGGCTTGAGGGGCTTTGTCTGTATTGATGATTTCTTTCATGCTTTTATCCTGAGTTCTTTAAGCGAGTAATCTTGCTAACCGCTTTATTCTTTTTAAGTTTGCGCATCACATCAGCCAAATGTTTACGACCATGTACACCAATGCGCATGCTTAAAACGCTTAACTTGGCGTCTTTATCATCTACGCTGATTTGCTCTAGGTTACCGTCGGCATCGGTGACACCTGCGGCTAGCTGAGCTATCAATCCGCGTCCGTTCTCT
>Ga0209712_10000360_pt1 | contig 41530 bp, 48 predicted proteins | sample ArcOceMetagenome_FD_187443 | JGI IMG/M metagenome (GOLD analysis project Ga0209712, IMG submission 187443) | Marine eukaryotic phytoplankton communities from Arctic Ocean - Arctic Ocean - Greenland ARC118M Metagenome (SPAdes) (version 2) | ecosystem: Environmental > Aquatic > Marine > Oceanic...
CCAGCACCAGCACCACGTCCAGCACCAGCACCAGCACCAGCACCAGCACCAGCACCAGCACCAGCACCAGCACGTAGAAGACCAGTACCAGCACCAGCACCAGCACCAGCACCAGCACAACCAGCACTACCACTACCACTACCACTACCACTACCACTACCAGCACAACCAGCACAACCCCCCCGTCCAGTAATGTGGGAGTGGTATGATGAGCAGGAAAAGCTGAGAGCATTGGCAGAAGCAAAGCCAAAGAAAGATTTCGTTTATGACGAAGACGATTCTGAGGAGGAGGACAGTGAGGAAGAGGACAGTGAGGAGGAGGAAGAGGAGGATGACTCAGAAGAGGAAGAAGAGGAGGCGGAAGAGGAAGACATGATACAACAAGTAATTGGTATAGCTATTTGCCCAGTTGGGAAGAATAGCCGATTTGAAAAATGTATAAAAGACTGCAATAGTGTCGATTGTGTCGGTGCGGACTTATTCTCTGACCGTAAGTGTGGTGGGAGTTGGTATAGATGTGTGGAAGGGAAAGGTGTGCATGGTTGTTGTCATAATCACCTCCTAGATTGTGGAACTTGGCTAGGAAAAATGGATCGACGGACATCTGACGACACATTGGATACTATGTGGAAATTTTGTAGTTCAAACTATGATGCGAGTAGATATTATGCAGACCGCAGCAAGGGCGAAATGTTAACCTTCGTAAACTGGAAGAAAAAGATTGAGCCCTTACTGATGAGTTTCAACAGTGGGTCCAGTAACAGTGATGGAAGCCGTACAAACCTTCGTCTGTCACGCACTCGTAATAGTGGTGAAAGCCGTACAATGCATAGTAAGCACCGAGCTCGTAAGCGTGGAGTTGAGCGAGGAAAACAAGGGCGTCATCGAACCCGAACAGAAAAAAAGGATGAATCTAAAGGTGTTTTGGATGGCTTCTATGGCCTTTTGTGGTAGATCTGTGAAATAATGTCTTAAATACTAAATAATTTCTGTAGTGCATACTCCAAACTGTGAATGCGTAAGTTAATAATGTAATCAATGACCCCTAGTATGATGTCTTCTGATGCCATGGTCAATGCGTATCTGTATTGACCCTGTTGTTCACCCCATGTTCCAAAAGGCCGAAGTAAACTCTCGCCTTTTTCGGTGATATTCCCGTTTTTGTCTGTGAGAATATAATGGTTTGTTGGAGACGAATAAACATGCCAGCTTGAATTCTCGAAATATAACAATTGATAATGACCTGCGCCACCGTTTTGGCCTGTTCTTAAAAAATATAACGAGTCTTGATTTAATGTGGTAAGACCAGTTAAAAGCTCTTCTTCTGACTTTCCAAAGTATTCGAGTCTATTTCTCTCAGTGGTTTTGATTCCAAAAAATGTGAATAGATCGATCTGTATGTCTGCTATATCTTTGCCGACATAAGCTGCTCTGAGTTTATTTAAAATGATTTCTGTTAGTAATGGATTTAATATGGTGGCGGCTGCAAGTATCATTTGTTCGGAACAGTCTTGTTTCATCCCTTTTAATGGATTGGGCTTTGGTACGGAAGTCGTTTCTGTCTGTGCAGTTCTTTTAATTGGTGTAATGGTATTTTTGTTGACAATCTTCGTTCTTTCTGTTGCCTTCACTTGATATTTGATTTCAATGTGATTTTCGTCTACTTTTGTAACGAATTCAACTTTGAAATATTTGTAGGTACTGTGGGATTTTAGTTTCTTTCGCCACCAAACTTTGGATCCGGGATTCATTTCAAGGTATACAGGCACCATTTATAGGTGAATCCAACGAAATAATGAAAATAGTATACTAAGGTGAAGAATCAAACAGTAATGTGGTTGTTTTTGTTATGGCTAACTATGATCGGAGCTCTTATATTCGAACTCTTTTTTTTCTGTGCCTTTTTCGAAGAATTGATATCTGATAACAAATATCTAACTCTTTTGAGTCTAGGATCAATCTGTGCGAATATGTTTCTATTGATGTGGATGGTGGGAGGTTATGCGCCATTATATCTCTCAGACTCAACTCCGTTTTTAAATACGGACATGTTTAATATGTCTTCTGGCTTATTATCGTGTGCTTCGGATAGAATGCCCCAGTTGAGTGTCCAATTTTTGGACATTCTTGAATGTTTAACACATGTGGAGATGTATAAAGTCCGTGATGGGCGAATGCCATATTTACGACGTGTTCCTCAGGCGTTTGTGTTGTCGTTTGATGACGATTCAGTCTTTGTTTCTAGCCGATTTTTGTCTATGTCTTTGGTTGACCGTGCATTGGTTATGATTCACGAATGTGCTCATATTGGTCTTGGGGCAAAGGACTATGCCTACATCTGGGAAGATCATTATAAAAAATTGACGCCTGAGCAGCATTTGGCAAATGCCGATTCGTTTATGCATGTTGTTTTAAAATATTGTACTATCTAAATCTTCTTTTTTTATTTTTGGTCTGCCATTCTGGAACATCGCTATTGCAATCGTGTCTGTTCCATATGGGAGACATCGGTCTTTTGTGGTGAACATTTTGGGGGGTACGCTTGCTCTCTGATCCTCCAAACATGGGCGACATTGGTCTTTTGCGCTTGGATCTTTCAAACATGGGTGATATTGGTCTTTTGCGCTTGGATCTTTCAAACATGGGTGATATTGGTCTTTTGCGCTTGGATCTTTCAAACATGCCCGATTTTAATCTTTGTCGATTGTTTGTGTGGTTCGGTCTTTCAAACGGCGATCTTTGATCACGATGTCTTCGGTCGGTTTGGCTTCCATTTGCACTCTTTCGTTTGGGACGATATTCTTCCCACCATTTGAGTTTGCTTTTTCTTCGCTCGTACTGTGATCTTGGTTTTTCCAATTCTGAGATGACTTGTTTTGCAATGTCAAGTTCTGATTTCCTGCATTTTTCAAGGATCTCTTCTGTGAAATCATCGTCATAGCCACATCCGTATTGAAGTATATTTTGAATGCATCGAACGAAAGAATCGAATTCTTTTGTGTTTGGGGGAATACCAATATCAATGACTAGATCTTCTGCCATTGTTCTTGTGCAGGCCGGCCTTATATACAAATTTTTAAGTAATCCATGTTGGAATGTTTGGTTCATTCGTTTGAAATATAATTCCTTGTAATCTTTGGATTTCATTTTTTAATTGTTGGTTTTCATGCCATAATCGGAATGAAATGTTGATTATATCTGTTTTAGTGATGTTTTTTTGAAGAGGTGCTGCCCGTTCGACATTCTCTGATAATTTTAATTGTTGTAGAGAAAGAATAATAGAATCCATGTTAAAATAAATAACAATAACTTTTATAGTTTTTATTTTAAACTCTGGGACAATAATCGACAACAATAAAGTCAGCCATATCAAATTCGACTTGTGTACATGCATTTCTAGTTTGTTTCTGTTGTTTTGTTGTGTTGACTGTTTGTGTTGACTGTGATTTCATCGTTTTGGTGGCGGTTGTGTTCATGTTATATGCATCCGAAGGAGGTTGTTTATGATTGGATATTGTGGACATCCATAAAAGAAACGTGAATCCTGAGATCCCGACAATGTATTTGTAATTTATTGGATACATTAAATAAAAAATATTAGCATTTATACTGGTCCTACAATGACTTCTGCAAATTTATGAGGGTCTATATATTTCTGTAAAGTGTTATTGACATCTTTGAGTGTTAGTGACTGTGTGATCTCTTGAAATTTGTTGAATTCGAAAGTCGGGTTTTTTTCGTCTAGGATATATTTTAAAATCATGGAACCAAGTTGATCCACTTCATCGGATGCAATCATCAAGGATCCAACCATTCTCTCTTTTGCATCTGACAGTTCTTTTGGTGTAACACCGTGGTTTCGCCATTCATGTACTAGTTCTTTGGTGACTTTTAATCCTTCTTCGAGACTTCCTGGACTAAAAGTACCTTGCACACACATGATTGGGTCTGTTTTGGCGGAGACTGTTTGTAGAACTGCATAGATGCCGTATGTTCCAAGTCCTCGTTGTTCTCTGACAGTGTGCATAAGACGACCAGTCATTCCACCACCTAAAATTTCTGCGGCACATTTGAGAGCAATTTTTTCTCTGTATGACATCGATTTGGGTACGGTTTGTCCCATCATAATGGATGCGGAGCCATAACCTTCTAATTGTTTCTTGAAAGTCGATGGTGTTCTTGTTTTCGAAGTCCATGCAAGTGTTTGTACCGGTGTAGTTGCGTGTGCTGGTAAAACATTTCCAAGGGCAGCGGCTGTTTCTGTTGTTGGTGTGATCATCGTCACATAAGTAGAGTTATTATTGGCTAGAAATCTCTGATGAAAATCTTTAATTTCTGCCAGATGTATATTCTGAATTCGATTAATTCTGTCAGAAATCGGAATATTATATTGTGTCTGATCGAATAGTGCACCAATGAAATTTTTCTTGACTATCCAACTCTGATCGGAATGGCGCGATTGCAATTCTGAAATGAGGTGTCGTTTATGCAATTCCAATGACTGAGATGATATATGGGGACAAAGCCAGTTTTGTTGGAACATGATTTTGGCTCCTTCCGTAATGGACTGGATTGAAGTTGGCATAGCCATATTCATATGTATGAACTCATGATCATGTGTAAAATTTCTTTCGGAATGTAAAGTGAATAACTGACGATCGGTATCCGTACCGTTTGAAGCCCCTATCAATGCAACTAATAAAGAGGCTGTATCGTGTTCGGCAGGAGAGAATCGTGCTGAAACAGTAGCTCGTACAAAGGAAGCCCGTTCAGTGTGTATAAAATGTGTAGTTGGTGTTAATTGACTGACGGACCACTGGTGTTTTGCTTGTACGATCGGTAATTCCTCAATTGGTGGAGATTCTGTTCCTTTTTTTGTTTGAAGGTTCTGAGTTGTGAGTTGTTTTGTAGAAGAGGTGGTGGGTATGACATGTGTAACAGTCATTGATGTCTCTACAAAGCATTGTGCTGCTGTCTCTTGTATGTCTTTGACTGTCAAAGTTGCCAGTTGTAAGTGTTTATCTTGAAAATCTTTCCAATTCCCCATTGAGACAGACCTGCCCATTTCATTCATAATATCTTGTACCGATTCTGTGGATCGATTCCAGTCGTCTGTCATAGAATTTTTGACTTGTGCCAATCGATCAGGAGACACTTTATGAGTTATAAATGATTGCAATACTTCGAGCATTTTGTGTTCGTTCATAGCACGAATCTCTTTCGACGTTTGTTCATGAGTACCGTGAAAAAACCATAAGTAAGGGTCTACTTGTCTTGGAGAATACGTAGAAATATCATGGAACGTCCCGTCTGTGACGAGGGACTCTGCACGGCCTTCTGAGCGATGATATACTAGTCTGGAAATAGCCTGTAATGCGATGGATTCCTTTGTCGTGCCCTGTGGTGCTCGGAATGCCATACATGTCATCGGGCATGGTGCTGACATCTTTAATTCTACTGTTCTTTTTCCAGTTTGTGGTGGCTCTTGTGAATGAACTGGGTGACAATCTTGTCCAGTCGGTATTTGGCCAAAGTGTGTCTCCACCTGCTTCATTATTTGTGAAGGGTCCAGAGCACCAACGAAAATCAAAGTTGTATTGTTTGGAACATAGTATTTTTCTCTAAAATGTTGCATATCAGAAGCTTTGGTCGATTTGACAGAAGTTTCAGTACCTATTGTGGCACGATGATAAGGATGTTCTAGAATAGCAACTGCTCCAGTGGTTTGAAACATTTTATTCCCCGCTTGCTCACCGCGTTCCAATTCATTCAGGACAGCTTTCATTTCGGTGGAAACTTTATCGGCAGGTACAGCATTCTCTTTAAATCTATTTGCATCAATTTCGATAGTTTCGTTCGTCTGTTCGGGCAAATGGACGACAAAAAATCGAGTCGAGTCCATATTTGTCTCTGCATTAATGATATCTCCCTTCTTTGCCAAGGACCATATTTTTCCGTTTTGAATTCTAAAAGACATATGTTCGATGAAGTGAGCGGCGCCCATCGGTACTGTGGCCGATTCTTCTTTGGATCCGGCATGTACAGCTCTCATATATGCAGTCACAGCTGCTCCATCGACTGGACATAAAAGAACACGTAGTTTATTTAGTTTATGAATGTAGGAGTAGACTTTATTCTGACCTAAAGTAGCAGTTTCGGACGATTGCCACATTTTACTGTAAATGTTGGACAACTTTATAGTCTATATTTCCAAGCCTTCTTGGACTGAGGCAAACAGTGGCATGTCAAAATGTAATTGAAGTAATAATTTATAAAGGTGATGGAACCCTGTCAAAACGGTTGTTTTTTCAAAAGCATGAAACTGTGAAACCGTTCCTGCCGCACGGATAGAAATGAGTGCAGCGAAATAAATGCGATATAACAAATGTTTCTGTGAACGAATTGTGTTAAAATCGTCAGTGCTCTCAATGACCACTTGTAATTGTTCAATGATTAAACGGTGTGTATCGGCGGACACCTGGCGCCAAACCCTTCGTCCCTGATAGTCTGTGAAAAGATAACACAACATTTTCCAAAATTGATCATGCTGTTGGAAAAAAGTTGGAGTAGCAACTGCAACTGTAACTGATGCGGGTGTTAATGACATTCTGCCTTACTTTCTGACTGGCCAACAAAAATAGAATATGTATAAACTTTAATATATTTGAAGGCAATCTTACAACTGTTTTGCTAGCCACTCAAAACCAAGTTTAGCTCTTTGATTTCGAGTTGCAGAACATTCAATAATAAACCAGGACGAACTTTTAACACTATCCAGCATCAATCGGAGTGCGAGCTCGTCTTTTGACACTGCATATGGTAGGTCCTGCTTGTTCGCTAATACTAACAAAGGTTTACCAACATTATCTTTATGCGAAACAATTGCATGTAACTCATCTCTTGCCTGATCAAAACGATCTTGGTCATTGCTATCCACAACAAAAACTAACCCATGACTCTGTTGGTAGTAATGGGGCCAAAGGGCACGGATTTTGTCTTGGCCGCCAATATCCCACATTTTAATGGATAAGTGTTCCACGTCAATCTCCTCTACATTAAATCCTACTGTCGGTATTGTATATGAAATAGCCTCTCCCAATTGTAAGGAATACAAAATGGCTGTTTTTCCAGCAGAATCAAGTCCTAGAATTAGAATGCTAGTCTCTTGATGAAAAGATTTCCAAATCCATTCAACAGACTGGAACATGGATTCGAGAGTCATTCCTGAAATCTGTCCGCCCATATACCCTGCAAATAACGTTCATATATACCCTCTGTGGGCGTTTGTAAAAACAGTTTTTGCGTTTTTGATTAATAAAATACACTATATAAGATGCTGAATCTTTATCAAAAATGGCATCATATGAAGACTCATCAGGACTCAATTCAGTTGGAAGCAGTAGTGCAAATCACGCCCTCCAACCTTTCTTCGGATCGGTAGAACCACAATACAGTAAAATGTTGGCCGAAGATAAATTCGCCCATGAGACGTACAATCTTCCAAAAGCATACGAAGGCAAGAACAAACACTTGGAAACGGTACTCGATTATTTGATCACCGAAGAAGATGCATGGTACACCAGCGAGGTTCTCCCATGGGTACTCACAGAAGATCTCTCCGTCAAATGGGATATCTTTCGATTTAACAAGACACTCATGGATCTCGAACCTCATCAAGGTGTCCCAAGATATGTCACAGCGGAAAGAGAGTCTCGTAGTGATCGATTGGTGCGCAGAGGACTTGCATTTATTATCGAACACGGTTTCTACAAAACAGATCAAGGCAGACAGCATTATCTGATGAACCTTCGTCAAATTGTCGATTCCGTCAATGAAACAGCCTATCATGGTGTTATTCATGCCCTCCTGAGTTCAAAGAACCACTACAAAGAGTGGGAGCGTCAACATGGAACGGTTGTCACCAGACCTTCACAGCTATTGCGACAGCAACGACGCAGATGGGCCGTTGTTCAGAAGCAGGAACGCGGGCTTTACATTCTGGATGCAGAACTCAAGGATCAGATGAAGTATGAGGGTGTCTCGCCAAATGTCTGGATTTTGCCAAGCAAAATGAGCATCTACGTGACAATGGTACCATCGGCAGAAGTTGAATTCTATCGCAAGGGATCCGGAGCCGCAGACAATCTCGAAAAGGGACCAGGAAACCTTCTGACGTTCAGAGGATCCAAAGTGTTCGAAACTCGCCCATTCGACATTGATTTCATCGGCGAGCCACGCGATCTCTTAGTCAGAGAGCGTCAAATCGGTGAGTACTTTGTCTTCCCAGGAGAGGATGGTGATATTAAAGGCAAGTTCAGAGATCTTTTCATCTTTTCCATGGACGATGACAACTTTGTGCGCATTTCATACGAAGACGCCGCAAGGAAAGCCAAGAAAAATGCTGAGCTCGCCAAAATTAAGGTTGGCCCAGGCACTGTCTTACTCCTAAGACCATTTCAAACCTATAATATGGCATCAGCAGTCCTCATGAAGGGCGGAATGGACACAGGTTTTACAGCACACGGTCACCATGATTTCATGCTGACAGATGATGTCATCCACAAAGTCCACATCGGACATTACACGTTCTATCACAAATCAGTAGTCAAGCAGCCAAAAAATCTCATGATTGCAGAAGATATCTTTGCCACAGGATACGTTGGAGGTGAGGGTGTCAACATCTTTGAGGGTGGTGACGGTCTAAATTCATTCACAGCAGAATTGGCAGAGGACAGATTCACTCGCGACATGATCCCTATCTGGATTAATGCCGATCAGGAGAAAGGTATTCAAATTTTCAATCCTTTGGACATCACAGGCCACTACAGTGCACAAACACTTGATCTCACCAATGCTCAACTGAACGTGAACGACAAACACTATCCAGATGCAGATAAATACTCAGATGTTCTGGGATTCGACCGATTGCAGGTCTACGGAGCACCAGAGGAAAATTTCCTAAGTCCAGTCAGACATCTCAACACCGTCTGTTTCCAGGGACACCAGATGTCCTACGATCCTATCAGGAAATCATTCACCAATCTCACACTTAACACTGGTCATTGGGGTCCTAACGTGTACCCAGGCTGTAGGGGTGTCAGAAGCGGCGAAAATGCATTCTTGAAAGACATGGAATACGAGAAATATCAACTAGGACGACAACTTGCATAAATGCATACTTAACTATCTAAATTACAACTAAAATATAATTGACTAAAGCAATCAAATCTTTTTAATCTACATTCCCCACTAGAACCAAGACGATACTATTCATACACAGACCAATCGGCCAACTCACCGTGAGTCATACTCTTTAAAATAGTCAACTCATGCTCTCGACCACTATCTTGGTCAAATTTGTCCGAAAAAGTAGGACCACAACCAGAGACAACAGTCCCAGGATGAACCATCCATTCGACCGTGCCAAATGATGTTGACATTGCTTGAACAAAACGAGCAGACGACATGTCTGATCCCATCAACGTCAATCCCACAAAACATTCAGGGGCTCGCACATCAAACGACTTATACACAAGTCGACCTTTCAAACACGTCAGGAAACGATTTTCATAACGCTTCTTTCGACCAGGATCGAGCCATTCACAATTTGAAACGTCCTCATCTGGGATACGAGTAGATTTGACACCATACTCTCGAAAGATTGGTGCCAATATATCAGGAATTCCAGGGAAAAGATGCACATGCTGATGTCCATCGATGTGAGTAGGCAGTTGACCAGTTAGTTCGCGAAATCTTTCTATTTGTGCCCTCGTCTCCTTCTTAATAGCCTCAACATACTTTTCAACGTCATTCATTATCAAATTCCAAAATTCATTCTTGTAAAACATTTCATTCTCATTCGTTGTAATACTACAAGGACCCGTCAAAGAGGGACCTTCTGTCAAATTCAAATGGAGACCCAGATATAATCCCATTGCCTGAGCCTTACGCACAGCTTCGACAGCAGTAGGACCATTGACCATCAAAGATGCCGCAGAAATGGCACCGTGTTCGAACGCGTCGAATATACCGGCATCTCGATGCTGGCTATAGCCAAGATCATCTGCATTAATTATCAATCTCATTTCTGAACTTTTGAAGTCAGTTTATATACATAACTTTTAGAAATATCTAAGCTTTAGAGAAAATAATCCTAAAGCGGTACAAATCCTAAAGCTTTAGAGAAAATAATCCTAAAGCTTTAGAGAAATATTCGTCAAGATTTTTCAGAGAATTGTCCTAAAGCCTTAGAGAAAATAATCCTAAAGCTTTAGAGAAATATTCGGCAAGATTTTTCAGAGAATTGTCCTAAGGCTTTAGAGAAATTAATCCTAAAGCTTTAGAGAAATATTCGGCAAGATTTTTCAGAGAATTGTCCTAAGGCTTTAGAGAAATTAATCCTAAAGCGGTACAAATCCTAAGGCTTTAGAGAAATATTCGGCAAGATTTGGAAGAGAATTGTCCTAAAGCCTTAGAGAAAATAATCCTAAAGCGGTACAAATCCTAAGGCTTTAGAGAAATATTCGGCAAGATTTGGAAGAGAATTGTCCTAAAGCTTTAGAGAAAATAGGCTGAGTGAATAATACCTATAAATAGTTAGTTTTTACAGGCATGATGTCCAGTATTAATTTTAATATCGTTGTAGGCCATTATTGGTGGTATTCTGGCAGTATATATAAAATATGGAAATGTGAACAACTAAAAAATGGTAAATATTATTTTAAAGATAAGGATGATAATAAAATGTCCCTCACTCTGACAGTGTTTAATTCCTATTTAACGAATCACCATTTGGACGAGCGCGACGAGGAGGAATTTTGGAACCCACCGAACCCACATAGTACAAGTAAACTCGAGACAGGAACATCATGTCACATACAATAAGGCACTTATCACATCATGAACTGAAGCTTTAGAGAAAATAATCCTAAAGCTTTAGAGAAATCTCTCAACATTTTCAGGAAATAATCCTAAAGTAGGTCCAGACCGGTCGTTGAATCCACCACGATGACAACAGATCGGATATAAATGGTACAAAGAGAATAAAATGAGTACCGTCTCTAAAAGACCTGCTGCTGATAGACCTACTTTTGAGTATAACGGCAATCCTGTACGTGCTGCGGGTATATTAATATATACATTTCAAGGCCATCGTGTTCTTCGTTTGTTTCGTAATATCAATGGTCGTTTTGAAGACATTGGTGGTAAAACGGACAATGACGATACTAATGAAGTTGAAACGGCTGTCCGTGAGTGTGTTGAGGAAACGCATGGTAAGTTATTTGATGCCTGTCACACTCCACAAGAATGTGCGAATATTTTAAGGGATCTGATTGCAACAAATTGCGAGACAGAATACAACAAGAAAAGCAAATATTTATTGTTTAAATTGCAGGTACATCATAGTATATTGGAACAACCTATGAAGCGTTTTGGACTGAAGGAAAAGACGGATTGGGGAGAACTTGACCATTATTACCAGTGGAAATCTGGTAAGCCTTGGAAAAGACACCCTAGATTATTTGGAATGAAATTGTAATTTGTAGATACATCTTAATAAATATGTACAATTATGTTCTTCGTTGTGTAGTTGCCATGAGTGCGGCATCAGTTGCTATTGTAATGAAATAAGAGGGAATAGCATTGTTTATTCCCTTTCCGTTGAATTCTAGGACTAGTGACAATGGAAAAAAGACACATATCCACATTAAAATGGCCATTTTTTGGTGGTGTTTACCATGAACCCCTAAGAGCAACCACATGCAAAGGAGTGTTGTGTTTACGATCAAAGACAAGACTGCAACTGATAGTCTGTCATTTGGGAACTCGAGTAGATGACGATTGAGGACGTATGCATGGACTGTGGATACTATCATGCCTGCCACTATAATAGTAATGGGCTGTATAATAGTAATGGGCTGATAAAGGGTCAATATTTTAATGTTTTTCCAGGGAGCATGGCATATTTCACAGTCGTTCCTTTGGCTGATATGGATCCATTTCTGAATACACTCTTTGTGTACAAGACTTGTCGATCCTGCACATCGACAGACACTGATTAGTTTGTTATCATTTGTGACTGTGGATTCATAACAAATGCGACATGTCATTGTGTCCAAGATTTGTTTTTGCTAAATACCCCAATACATTCAATATTTGAAAGATGTAAATTTTCTCTAAAGCCTTAGGATTATTTCTCGAGATTATTTTCGAAAGATTTCTCTAAAGCCTTAGGATTTGTACCGCTTTAGGATATTTTCTCGAGATTTTTTTCGAATTTCTCTAAAGCCTTAGGATTATTTCTCGAGATTATTTTCGAAAGATTTCTCTAAAGCCTTAGGATGATTTTCTCTAAAGCCTTAGGATATTTTCTCGAGATTTTTTTCGAGATTTTTTTCGAATTTCTCTAAAGCCTTAGGATGATTTCTCGAGATTTTTTTCGAATTTCTCTAAAGCCTTAGGATGATTTTCTCGAGATTATTTTCGAAAGATTTCTCTAAAGCCTTAGGATTATTTCTCGAGATTATTTTCGAAAGATTTCTCTAAAGCCTTAGGATTTGTACCGCTTTAGGACATTTCTCGAGATTATTTTCGAATTTCTCTAAAGCCTTAGGATTATCAAGCTTAATATTTTGAAAGATGTAAATTTTGGATTACAAGTGTTTAGAGAATGATGTGAGGTATTTAACAACAGATGTCTTCCTATATGCGCTTCAATATTGTGCTCGTTGGTAGCGTCTCTGGTGGTAAAACCTCAATTATCAAAAAAAAAATAAATTGTCTTGGTGCTAGCAAACATGTCTCAACAATAGCTGTAGATTATGTTCCGCTGAAATTGGGTGATTTTGATGTTTCTGTGTGGGATACATGTGGCCAAGAGCGTTTTATGTCCATTACTTCGTCTTATTTTATGCGTGGCCATGTCTTTGTGTTAGTGCATGATGTCATTGATTCTGACGTTCTGCAAGATTTAGAGAAATGGCGACTGGAGATTACGAAAAAGAAACCTGCGCGTCATTCCCCTGTCATTATTGTAGTGTCGAATAAGATTGATTTGACACCTTTTTGCAGCCAACCAGTGTCGGATTGGGTCTCAGACCATATGTTTGACCATATGTATACCTCTGCAAAAACAGGGGAAGGCATTGATGCATTATTTACGAAAATAAAAGATGCTATAACAGTACATCAATCGGATTGGATGTCTCCTTCTTTGCCGGCACTCCCGTTAATGCCGGATGTTGACAACTCTCCAGGATGTGCTTGTTGAAAAATGTTCTGTAATTTGAACACAAAACTATTTGTGTTCATAATCGAATGGACTCGGGCAGAGATAGTGGCCATCTGTGTTATTTCGATGTCTGTAGTATGTTGTATTTTCAGTTCTATGTTATATTGTGTGGTTCCATCTTCTTTAAAGACAATCCAGTCTACTGTACATGGGATTTGTTTCTTTTTGTATAGATGCGCAAATTGTCCAAGGCGTACAATTCCATATATATCCGGATTTGTGCGATAATCTTGTAATGACAATTGTTTTTCTTTTGTCCACGAACTTACGATGGCGGCCGACGAGGGTCCAATATCAACAGTAGCTCTGAAACAGTGTGTTTGAGGCACTAAAAAAACTGACATTTTATTATAAAGGCGTGACCTAAATATATCATTTTGACCCAAATCCAATTTTTTATATGAATGGACTATAAGATGTCATTTCTCCTTACAAAAATGTTCAAAATTATCGTACTTGCATCTGTAGCACTCACTGGGACCGCTCTCGAGCTTACTCCTGACACTTGGGATGAACAAACTGTTGGCAAAACGGTATTTTTGAAATTCTTTGCACCTTGGTGTGGCCATTGCAAAGCCATGAAGCCCGACTGGGACAGTCTTATGGAGGACTATGCTAGTTCAGAGTCTGTACTCGTTGCAGACATTGACTGTATTGGCGCTGGTAAGCCTCTTTGTGACGAAGCCGGTGTTCAGGGGTTTCCAACGATCAAGTATGGAGACCCGGCTAACTTGGAAGCCTATAAGGGTGGTCGTGACTTGAGTACGTTGAAGGCATTTGCATCGGAGTTAAAGCCTGGTTGTGACGTAGCTACTCTTGAAAATTGTGATGATGACCAAAAGAAAGCTATTGAAGGTTCTCTCGCACTGTCAGAAGAAGAATTGCTTGGTCATATTTCTACCTACGAAAAGACGCTCAATGATATTGAAGAGACGTTCAAAGCTGAAGTTCAAAAGCTCCAGACAACTTTCCAGGGTCTAAATGAGAAAAAAAGTGCAGATGTTGCGGAGCTTACTCACAACTCTGGAATTGGTATCACTAAATCTGTGTTGAAGCATAAACAAAGTAAGACGGAGTTGTAGATTAATGCCGACAATATACAATATAACAACATTTTATGAATAATCAATTTTTTAATTATAAATAGATGTTCTCTTTGAAACAGAATGCCTTGCCTTCCTTGCCTTTTTTTCAAAAAAAAAGTTTCACCGAGAGGACCTACAAAACGTGTGAAACGTGCTCTCACAATGCGCCCACCTATAACATCTTCAAATGTGAAATTGAGAACTATCCGTCCAAAAGGCAGCTATCCATCCGACAGGCAGCTAAATATCACGTATTAGTTCAGTAATGTTACTTTAGGATTCTCTAAGGCTTTAGGATTATTTAAGACAAAGACGACTTTTGTCCTAAGGCTTTAGGATTCTCTAAGGCTTTAGAGAAAGCAGGATTTTTGTGAGTCCGGCACTTTTTTAGAGTATTTTCTATAAAAGACCCCTAAATATCTAATAAAGATGGACACTCAAATTATCTGGTGGACTGCTATCATAGGTGGTTCGTTGGACACCATCAAACAACTTATAGCAGACGGAGCTAATCCTTTGCAGACATTAAATGGTAAAACGGGCTCGGAAGCTGTCCTCTCTTTCTCTCGTCGCTTACAACGTATGTCCAGAACGCATCTTTCTCCGGTTCAAGCCTCTGTCGAGCGTTTAGCGCGTTATTCTGAAATAATTTCCTTTTTACACGAAGCTTCTGAACGTTATCTTGCAAATATTACTCGTCGTTCATTTTTACGACGTTGGGTACGTTTTCATCGCCGAGAGAAGATGATTCGTGATTGTATCTTGTGTAAAAAGATTTTCAGTGCTTGTACGCAACATTGTGTGGAGCTGGGTCCTTTGGAAATAATGGTGGCCTACTTGTCGTCTATTTAACACTATTTAAGTTTATTTGTTTTGAAATAAAGTGTATGTTTAAGCAGCATTCAGCAGCCAAGTTTGATCGGGAACAGATTAAGATCACCAAAGTGTCCTGTGAAAAAACAGGTACTATTTATTATACCAATGGTGTTGAGAGATATTGGTCGAAAGAATCTCTATTGAAATCCTATGAACAAGATAAAAAAGATGTATTTCCGTTCAACAAGTAATAAATAAATGAAACATGTACCGTTATTATCCTTCTATTTATTACTCGGGTTTTGCTTTCAATTTCCTTCAGTCGCCATGCGGTATTGGATGATGGAAAACGTCCAGGTCTCGCCAGCGCAAATGTCGGCCATTTTTGGTGTCGTTGCGATACCATGGTGTTTGAAACCTATTTATGGATTTATATCCGACTCTTATCCAATATATGGACTCAGGAGACGACCATATATGGTTATAATGTCTTTTGCGACCTGTTTCATGTGGATTCTGTTACCGTTTGTTCCGCATGACGAATTTTTAATAACATTTGTTATGACATTGGCATCGGCAGGCCTTTGTTTTACGGATGTGATGGCCGATTCTTTGTTGGTCGAGGCGGCTCGCGGAGAAGACGACAAAAATAAAGGTATTATTCAGTCGTGGGCTTGGATCATGCGTTTTATTGGTGGTCTAATAGCCTCTGGTGCGGGTGCTCTTGCATATGACCGTCTAGGTTCTAGCCAGACATTTTTATTGAATTCGATGGTTCCTGTTATCATTGCAATTACGGCGATGTTTATCCCTGATAAACCAACATCAGAAGTGACAGATTGGCGTGAAACGTCTGGTAAATTATGGTCGGCAATCCGCCAGCCAACAATTTTCAAGCCAGCACTTTTTATCTTTTTAATTTGTGTTACACCGGGCTATGGCGGTGTGATGACCTTCTTTTATGAACGTGAATTGAAATTCACCGCGAATGAATTCGGATTACTGGACGTGATGGGATATATTGTCTCCATCATAGGAACAATGATTTATAAAAAATGGCTTCGAAATGTTCCTTTTGCTAAGGTTTTCTTCTGGGCACTGCTATTATCATTTATCCTCGAGAATACGCTGTTATTGTTGGTTTTCCACACAAATCGTGTCGTTGGTATCCCTGATTTTGTATTTGCACTGATTGAAAGAGTGGTCATAACACTAGTAGGGCAATTCATATCGATGCCAATGGTTGTTCTCGGTGCACGGGTTTGTCCAGTCGGGGTCGAAGGTACACTGTATGCCTTGTTAATGTCCATTACAAACATGGGTGATGTTGTCTCGTCTGAATGGGGTTCTTTATTAACATCAATGTTTGGTGTCACATCGACAAATTTTAATAATTTGTGGAAATTGATGTTGCTGTGTAATTGTTTCGACCTGATACCTCTATTTTCCATCAAATTGGTCCGTCCTGAAAAAAAGGCTGTTGTGCCATCTCCAGAAATGTCTATTTAGTGTCAATTTTTTACTGTCGATGTCTACGAAAAAAAGAAAGCGAGACGAAAGACAACAGCGCGTAGACACAGAAGTACTTGCACTCGAAAAGATTTCACACGTTGCAAAAGATCTAGCGCGACTAACCAATCTCAAAAATCAATACAAAGCACTTGTCAAACAAATATTAGAAATCACCGAACAGCCAGATACAGTAGTGACACTTACAGATGAAAATACCACACAAATCGTTCAAAATATCACAAAGTGGTTGCAAAATATCAACGAGATCAGAGAGGCATCCTCAAACACCAGAAACGAAGCCTTGAAAACTCTCAGAACCATTGATGTTTTAGACGATGATGCGTTAAAGGGAGCAGCACTCATTCTCACCGAATCAGAAACACGCCTGGCTACATTAGAAGGTATCGAACATCGGTTTTATCGCGTTGTCAGATACAAATCGACGACAACGACAATAGAAAAACATACAAAAGAATGGTTGAAACGCTTTTTAGCACAGTGGGCCAAAACAAACAAAACGATTCAGTCTAGACAGAAACAATTTAAAGAACTGATTGCAAGTCTTCGAATGGACGTATCACCGACTTGAAACATAGGGGATTCTGTCCGAAAGTTTGGTAGTCAGAAGAAAATGCAAACCACATCTTAAATATTATTTAATAGTACTAATTGTATCTGTACATACTGAAGTATCCAAACACCACTATAAAGACTAAGACAGAACCGAGAACATGGACGACACAAAACGTCCAAAAAACAAGCGACAACTCCAAAAATGGATCGTGGAGTGGTGCCGTGGCGAGAAGAACCACGGCGAACCCAACACATGGGATGTGACCAGTGTAACAAACATGTCGGAGCTGTTCATAGGGATGGAGACGTTTAACGCACCGATCGATCAGTGGTCTACGTCGCAGGTGACTGATATGAATCACATGTTTTGTAGGGCCTTGTCATTCAACGGTGACCTAAACAGATGGGACACATCGAATGTGACTGATATGACAGGCATGTTTGCTGGCGCAGAGTCTTTTAACCAGCTCCTCACGTTTAACACATCGAAGGTGATTAACATGGAGCTTATGTTTAATGGTGCCTCGTCATTCAATCAACCACTGTCTCTGTCCACGTCCAAGGTCACTGATATGAGTGGCATGTTTTTTGGTGCCTCGTCATTTAATCAGCCGATCACGTTCAACACCGCCCGGGTCACTGATATGAGTGGCATGTTTAAAGGTGCATTGTCATTTAATCAGCCGATCACGTTCAACACCGCCCTGGTCACTGATATGAGTGAAATGTTTATGGGTGCCGCGGCATTCAATCAACCGCTCACGTTGGACACATCGCAGGTGACAACTATGCATGCCATGTTTTGGGATGCCTCGTCGTTTAATCAACCGATCACTCTGTCTTCGTCGAAAGTGACAGATATGGAAGCCATGTTTTTGGGTGCTGTGGCATTCAATCAACCTGTGACGCTGGATACGTCACAGGTGACAAATATGGCAGGTATGTTTCATAGTGCCACGTTGTTCAATCAGCCGCTGAGTGAACAACGTGGTGAATGGGACACGTCGAAGGTGACGAATATGTCTGAAATGTTTAAGGGTGCTTCGTCATTCAATCAACTGCTCACGTTGGACACATCGCAGGTGACCAAGATGACTAGGATGTTTTGTGGTGCTGCGGCGTTCAAGCAGCCGGTGATGCTGGACACTGAGAAGGTGACGGATATGACGGACATGTTTAAGGGTGCGATAACACAGCAGCTGTCAACCCCGAAACCATGCGATGACCCGCATCAAATGTTATGTGTGGTCTGTAATGACCGTTGCATAAATTCGATTTTACTCCCGTGCGGACACGCTTGCATGTGCATGAGGTGTGCCAGAAGGCAGAGAGGGAGAAGTGGTCTTTGTCCAATGTGTCGATATCCGATTCAAAGGATACCGGTCATGTTTTATTCAGGTGTCGGTCATCAGTCAATATAGGTTGATTTTTATTGCCAAACTTGCGGTCATCGGTTAAAGCCTTCGGATACATTTTTTCGGACATTTGCTATTGTCACTTCAGAATCAGTGGTCTCTTCATTTTTTGTACATGTTTCCTTGATAAATCGAGCGGTCCTCGTCGTGATACGACAGAAAAGGGTACATGGTTTACAAAGACATTTAAACATGTGAATCCACACGCGATAAAACCACAAAATACAAAAAAGAGCAATAAAATATTGGAACATTTATTTGGTTGGTTTATCTTTATATACTCGACGACGCTTTTTGGGTGGTGGCTTGTCCGATTCAGACTGTTTAAAGGCAGTAAATAACGCAAGTAGCATTGCATCTGCTACATCGTCTCTCTTATCTTTGGCAAATCGTTGAAACCATTCCTTGTTTGAATCACTGATGGGTAAGGATGGTACTATATTGACAGATGCTTTTTTATTCTTTGCGTAGTTACCTGTTGAAATGTCAAAATGACACCGTACGGATCTTGGCGAGACCATGATAGATTTTCCCCACAAAAAGCACTCGAAAGCAGCTGCAATCACTTTAAATTTGGCTGACATTTGAATTTCAATACATACTAAGTCTGCTGAATCAAACACTTTTTTAGAAGCGTCGATAAACGATTTCACCAAAAATGTATATTTGGTATGTTTCTCTTTTGGCTGGTCTTTTATCAAGCTATATCTTCCAAAACTTTTAAAAGATCCGGCCGTTGTATCATAGACTGCCCATCCTAAATTTTTAAGACCTGGATCTATAGACAAAATAAGCATGTCGACAGAACCGCGGACAGGGACTAAATAGTAGACCATTAACAAACTATCTAGGATTTATTAAAAAAAAGAATTACATAATAATGTATATTTAGATTTTTTCTGTGGAAATTATTTTTTACTAAATTAGATAGAATTTATGGCGTTGTTGGGGCATCGATCGCAACAGCTGGGGATACAACAGCTCCAGCTAACGGAGCGTCGAAACAACAGACTTTTGTTGTAGATAGCTTGTAATCAGATCCTGCAACATCACACACAGGATTCGTTGACTGGCCGTATAACCACTCATTCGTTGTACAGTCGCTTTTTTTTACACAGTTACCAGGTCCCACCATGTCCATTCCTTGACATGGTGGGCCATCTCCAAATGCCGAAACAGATCCTAATAAAGCTGTAGTACTCAATAACCCTGTAATAATAGCACGAATCATTTTAATATATCTTAAACGTTGGGGCATTTATATACTTCATTTTAAACTTTTAGTTTTGCTAAAATATTTGCTAAACACCTTTAGTCCGTCTTTATTAGGGTCTGTTTCATCATCAATGACAAAGGATGGTGGCTCATGACCCTGGATTCTTCTCCTTTTTGGCATGGGGATCATCTCTGCACGAGGGGCAATGGGTGGACGCACAGGGGCAGGGGGTTTAATATATTTCTCATACTCTTCAAGGACATCGGCGCGAAAGATTTTGTTTTTTCTCAATCGATTGAGTCTCGTTTTTTCTTTGTGACATCCCGGACATAAAGCCTGCAAATTGGACACAATATCTTGACCACCGTCTTGTAATTCGATGATGTGGTCGATTTCAAAATTGGGTGGGATTGGAAAAAGTTCACATCGTCGGCATCTATAGGATTGTCTATAAGCGATTTCAACTCTCATTGAACGTGACAAGACACGGGTTGGGATTTTTTTGGCGTATTTAGAGATTGCATGCTTAAAATCATTGACTGATTCCGACGAATAATTGTCCAAGTACCAGCTGACAAAATGCAAGACTGATTTACACGAGACAAAGGTACACGTACCGACCTTTTCGTGTTCTAAATGTTTTTTGCTCCACTGATATCGGTTCACAAAAATCATAAACTGCTCAACGGAGACTTGGAAGACATTACGCACATCTGACATGCGGATAAAGTGTTGGTTATTCAGTTGAATAATTTCCATTGTGTGTACAAATAAGTGACACTTTGTACAAGATCCGATTTATACGTATATAAAGCCATGTTCTTGACTGATAATCACAATGCTCCAAATGGGGCACAACATTCTGCCAGTGAGTCAAGACTGTAGTCTTGACAAAAGTCTTGACAAAAGTCTTGACAAACGACCACGCTCTTTTGAACTAAACGTATCAAACCCGGGCCCGATGCAAAAGATGAGATTGGAGACAGACCAAAGCACTAAAAACGTCCCCTCCGTCGGCGGACAACCACCAAAAAATAGTCAGCGGTCGCAAGCAGCGACCGAACAAAGAAAACTGCTGATAACAATGCGCTTTAAGAAAGCTTTGAGGCGAAATGACTCAACAATGTTACAAAGATGTCTAGAATCAGGATACAAACCATCGGTGCAAGAATGGATCTGTGTCATTGGAAAAATGCACGTTTCAACAGCATTATCCTGTGTAGCATTAGCAAGGACACTGGGAACGCCATGTATCTCCGCCGCCATACGACGACAACACAAAAAGTTATTTAAAGAGGTCATTACCAGAGTGGAAGAAGTTCCCAGGGAACACATGCAGAATTTAATGGCAGCACCTGCTTATTATTTGGAAATTTGTCTCAATAAGGGGTTAGACCCCAACATACCACTGAAAAACAAACGTCTGCCACTAGAACATGCCTGCGAACATTCGCGCATCTCTCACGTCGAAATTCTTTTAAAAGATACGCGAACAGCCGTCTCACAAAATGTTTGTCGCTTTATGATCCGACAAACAAAACAACAAAAATTTGCAGAAAGAGCCATCGAACTCTGCGACGACATTGTACCCAATATGATACTCGAAGCTATTGTAGCCAATGTCACCTCTGCCCTAACATCCATCATGGCCAAACTGGAAAACAAATACGAAGAATACCCACAGTGGGATGAAATCACACACATGTTAAGATGTCCCATTACACTAGAGTACTCCGCAGATCTGGTCAAAACACCAGTCAATAACCACTACTATGACAGAGCACAACTATTAACATGGGTAAGGGCGAAAGGGACAGATCCACAAACCAGAGAACCTTTACAAGAATCAGACCTGTTATTAAGATCGGAATTTTTGAAAGATTATGCTAACATTTTACAAGCAAAAATACAAGAATTAGAAAAGTAACAATTATTTTTTTTTTAATATTCATTTAGTAGTGTAACTAGGGCAAAGTAGAGCACAGCTCCGGGTGTGGGACCATTGGCACGATGGGAGTACCACTGACAGAAGTACGTACCACAGAAACAACAGACACAACCTTGATCTCATTCATCTGACGCGCAGACATAGCACCCATACAGGATACCCAGGACAACAACAAGAAAAAGAAAGCTGTACCCACGTTATAGAAATTATCATCACAATAAGATTCAGACATCTCATACGTTTCATTAGACAAAGATATCAAACAACTGTGATTTCGACTCTTAAACATACGCTGGCACTCGTCAGAAGAACACCAATTCATCACAGTTGCAAGAACAGAAGCAAACGACAAAAAATTTATCAAATTACAAAAACCAATAAAACCCTGGATACCACTAAACAGAGCCAGTCGACGTTTATCAGACTGCTCAGACGCACGCAGTCCCAATATAGGGACCATAATTCCAAAAAAAAACCAAGAACATCCAAGGCCCACCCAGCGTATGTCCGTTGCATTATGTAATCGATAAGAATAGGCTGTGTATAAGGAAAAAGACCCGTGTACAATAACCAAAGCCTTAATCCACATTGCCAAATCTGCATTTGGCTTTTCAACTATTTGTGCTTCATACATCATTTAGAAAAAAGAGACGACATTTATATAGTTCAAGTTATTAAATGCTCACACAATTTGGAGATGGTAGCTTGACCTATATGTCTTTTAGAAGAAATAGACAAAGACTTCAACTCAGAAGGATCACCTCGGAGAACAGTCTGTAATTCGCACAATGTTGGCCATCGAGAGATAATTGCAGAAGCCACAGACTCAGATGTTACTTGCATTAACATCAACTGAAACACATTGTCCTCCTTACGCTTACGCTTGCTCTTCAGCGACTTGAGCCCAGTTGATCCACAAATCACACGCCCAATCTTCGCACTCAATTGCTGCAAATACAAAGAGGTATCTTCAAGACCACGCGTCTGAATTACACACATCTTATCACGCAACATTGTATTCAACATTGCAGAGATCAACGTCAACACCGGTTTTGATTGGCCATACAAACTACCCTCAATTATATAAATGACAATAGCACCAGAGCGGGACAAACGAGATTTCTGTTCACGCCAACGGCCATCAGAAATCGATGCAGCGAAATCGTCCGTACGTTTGCGTTCAATCAACGCCATCGAACCGTTATGCTCAATCTGGATATCACCAAGAGGCAATCTCTTCACCACATGAGGCACTCCCTCCACCTTCAAACGTTCTATAAGATCATGCTCACGATCATCCACAATCATTTACAAAATAGATTAGTTATAGTATTTTATTTTGACATATTCACAGTTTATGTTATATTACATACCGGCTTTTGTATAGCCGTCCTCGTCTCCTTTGCTCGTCACGCAATTCTAGAATATTTGCACGGACGAGTATTAAAGACGACCTAAAAAAAACAAATGGCCGCCCTTCGTAGTAGAGAATCTGTCCGGACGACTATACTACAACACAGAATGTTTGGCATACGGCATGGCGAAGCTTTACACAATGTCGTCGGCGGTGTCTACGGCACCGAAGTGTACGAAAAGTTCGTCGATACGACGCTTACGGCGAAAGGCATGCAACAAGCGCTCAAAGCGAATGCGCCGGAGGTAGACGTAGTTTTGGTGTCACCTCTCATGCGCACGCTTCAAACAGCTGCACTCATGTACCCTGACACACCAACAATTGCTCTCGAATGTTTAAAAGAAATTCCACAACATACAGAAATATGTAATCGACGTTCTTCACGGTCTCTTCTCGTGAGACTCTTTCCAAGAGTCGATTGGTCAATGATTACAGAAGAGGAGCAGTTATGGCCAGAAGACAAAGACAACGCCTTGCGTAAAAATCAATTGCAGGTCTTTGTCAAGTCCCTTCCTCAAAAACGCGTGGCGCTTGTGACACATTCTTCATGGTTGAAATACTATATGGTAGAAACTGTAGAAGCAGAGCCAGAATTAAAACACTGTTTCCCTTATAAATTAGCTAATTTCAACACTTGTTTTTAATCATTCGAATTATTAAACGCTCTATACCTTTGACAGACTTGCCAGCACCACGCGACCAATGGCGCTTCATATACGAAGACCTGGGGGAGAAGAGCCTGCCCGAGTACCCAAAGGGGTATTACTTGAACAAATACACGAGAGAAACCAAATCATTTGAAGACGGGATAGCATCGATCATTGGAAAAGAGGATGAGTTACATGTATACAATCAATGGTGGTTTGAACAATAATAAGAAATATTTATATTTTTGCTATTTGGTAAATGGATTATTCCGATAACTCATCATAAATCAAGAATTTTGCCCCTTTCTTTGATTTAGAGCGGTGATGGTCTCTAAGAGAACGAATGAAAGACGGAATCGGCTGTTTCTCGTCATAGGACCTGCAGGTACCAACTGTATTTGACACGACGTTTGGTTTTGCAACCGGGATGGACATGCTCTTGGTCGTGTGTATAGTATTGGTTCTGTGTATAGTAATAGCACTCATTTTTTTTTTGAAGTCCGTAGCCATTTATATACCATTTTATAATGGATGCAAACAATAATGCACTGACGCTTGCCACGAATATAATATTTATACTATCAAACTCTTCCCTCAAACATCCTCTTAAAGGTTGGGAAACGTGGGACTCCCGATGAACCAATCTCAAAATACCCAAAGGTGATCTTGCTGCCAATTTTTGGAGGGTCGGCGCGCTGTTTATCCGTCAGACCAGAACCACACTTGAACATTTTACTGCGATATTCACAGACCAATGAACCACACACATCCCGATACTTGCCAGTACCAGTTTCATAACCAATCACAACAGCTTCCGCATCATGCATCTGTTTGACCTTTAGGAGTGACGACGTGCGTTTGTATTCGTAGAGAGAAGCAGGCTTACGAAGCATTAATCCTTCGCCGCCTTCTGCGATCACAGCGGCTAATTTTTCGGGGATCTCCGCTTTTGTAATTGGAGTCTGATCGCAAAGTTCGAGATGTTTCTGACTTCCAATAAGACCCTGTAAATAGCGGTGTCTCTCTTCAAACGACAACTGGCCTTTGTCTGGACAGTCAAACACGCGAAATTCCAGTTTACACCACTGTTCATATGTTCCTTTCTTTCTGCGGACAATACCAGACGTTGTGTCAAAGTTGCCACGACCACCAAAGATTTCACCATCCAATGTCACTGGAGGGAAATCACAAACAAATTCGGAAGGAACATTAATTGGGTTTCCTGAACGAGACCAGAACCGGGACCCATCCCAAACGGCACGCACGCCATCTAGTTTCTCAGAACAATACCAGCCATTCACAGCCTGGTCATTGTATTTATTAGCCAACGTAACGTCAAATTGAAGTCGAGGAACAGTAGAGGTATTATCTATCGGGATTGTACTCAACCAACTTTCATCCACAATTTTGATATCTGCAGAAAAATCAGAGGCGTCTGTTGTAGCCGAATCAGCCACGAGAACATGCGTCACTGCTTTAGTAAGACGCTTTTTCACATCTGCAGCACCTTTTCGACGCAAAATACCAGTATATTCAGCCTTTGTCTTACTCAAACGACCAGAAATATAAAAGCAACTTGAAGCGTCCATGACTATACAATTTTAAATTAGACAGATGAGAAGGATCGTTTTTAATTTAGATGGATTTCTGAGTAACTTAGGATTCTCGAGATTATTTTCGAAAGATTATCTCTAAAGCCTTAGGATTATTTTGTGAAAGAATATTCCAGGATTTCTCTAAAGCCTTAGGAGATTTCTCGAGATTATTTTCGAAAGATTATCTCTAAAGCCTTAGGATTATTTTGTGAAAGAATATTCCAGGATTTCTCTAAAGCCTTAGGATTTCTCTAAAGCCTTAGGATTTCTCTAAAGCCTTAGGATTATTTTGTGAAAGAATATTCCAGGATTTCTCTAAAGCCTTAAGATTCTCGAGAATATTTTCGAGATTCTCTAAAGCCTTAGAAGATTTAGATCGAACGGTATCCGACGTTTTTACAGTGATGATAAGATTGATTCTCTAAAGCCTCAGGAGTATTTTCTGAACATTTTCGAAATTCTCTAAAGCCTTAGGAGTATTTTCTGAACATTTTCGAGAGATTTTCTCTAAAGCCTTAGGAGTATTTTCTGAACATTTTCAGATTTTCTCTAAAGCCTTAGGAGAAGAGATGTTGAAAGCAATATATAAGTATTTTTTCTCACAGTCGAAAGCATGTATTGGGGCACATGTGTTGAACGTGGCGATGTTGTGAAGATGCTATTGTTTATTCGCACAGGCGTTGATGTTAACAGAGGTCTCGACCACAGTGGATTGCTCCCTTTGCACGTATGCGCAAAGTCGGGACATACAAACGCTGTACAAGTTCTTTTGATGGCGGGTGCGAGCCCAAAATTAAGGAACAATCTGGGATACACCCCTATTCAGACAGCGGCTCGTTACAATGCCCCTGTACAACTGTTGCTGTTGTTCTTGAAGGCTGGTGCGGATGGTTATTCTAAGTCATCAAGTGGATACTCTGCTTTGGACTATGCTCGTTCTTATGGTACGTTTGAATGTATACATGGCTACACTATTTCCAAAAAATGGCGTAGATGGAGCCGTACACGTATTAAAAGTCGTGAGCGTCAATTTCTGTTGTATGTTTGGTCTAAGTTTGGGATTTCTTGTGACTGTAAGTACTTGCTGAGTTTTGTATGAAAGGATTGTTTGACCGGTTGCCACTAAAATACAGTATATAAGATTGTCTGATATTTATCAAATATGTCTCGTTTGGCTTTTCGTTCTCCAGAGACATCTCCGGTGCCAATTGAGAGTGCACCTGTCACAGCAGCCCATCATATTATTTTAGAAGCAACGGTGAAACCAATCGGAACCTCGAGTGAATATAACAAGGATCGCATCGCACAGCAATCGTCGGCGTTGAAAGAGATGCGTCAGCATGGCAAAGATTTATTTGAGATGAATGAGACTCGCAAGGTTCAATCGGGTGGTACTGTTCTGTATCAGACAACGGAGACATATGGCACTGCAATTTCCATTGAAAAGATGGTTGAGGCATTGGCTCCTAATGATTTAACATTGCGTGTCAATTTCAATCGTCCTGGTAAGCATTCAAATACAACTTGTATGGAACTTTCAGCTCAGACACTGCAGCGTTTAATTAAGACAAAGGCGGATGCCCATGGACATAAGATCGCAGAGTTGCGTATCAGTGCGGAGAAGAGTGTTTCTGTCCCAATGCATGGTGCCTTGTACGTGGCCGTTCAATCAAAGGGTACACAACATTACTTGTCGCATATTGATTATAAAATAATGAGTGCGTACGATGATTTATACCATGAATAAAAATTATTTTTGAAATTACTCTTCTGTATTTGTAGTCTCTTCTGTCTTTTTGGGACCTTTTGGTTCTTTTGTTTCTTTTGTTTCTTTTGGTTCTTTGCCTTTGTTGGTTGCTGTCTTGTCGAATTGTTGTGGTTCTGGCAATGGTTCGTGGGGCAACACTGCTGCTGCACATGCGTGTTGTTGATATATTTCCCAAGAGACGACTCCTCGTTGATAATGTGTGTATAGTTGATCTGGTCCTATAAATGGTGAGATTGGAAATGTTATTTCGACTTGCATTCTTTTTTTCAATGCATATACATCTTGTACGTCAGTCTTTTTCCTTTTTTTTCCGATCACTTTCATCATTTGTTCTTTGATTTTGTCGGCGTAGATGAGATTATAAACTTGTTCGCATGCGGATTGAATACTATTTTTCCAATACATGATGGTTTTCTGGAAGGTTTGGTGAGTACCTTCAGCATCTGTTTTGTGAGGCGTATCCGACATCACTAATGACCTTGGTATGCCAATCACCGCACAAATGATATCGTCATGTGCTTTCATTTGAGCGCAGAGATCTCCCCGACCTGTTTGTTGTGGTTGGTTCACTATTTTGTGCCCTAATGGTAATGTAACGACATTCTCTAGTGTTTTTGACCCTTTTGAGGCCATGTTTCCATCTGCAAAAAAGTTATCGTAGAGCTGTTGCTGTTGTGCTAGTTCTTGAACGGATGATTTATTCCTCATGAATTTGTTTTGATTTGTTTGATCTTGCATATCGCCGTCTGCATAGTAATCGTAATTGACTCCCTCGACATGATCTGCTTTAATATCTACCGTTTCTGTCATAACAACCGGATCTGATCTCTTTTGCTCCATGACAATGGAAGTTCCTCGTAATATATTCATGTACTGAATTTGTGGTAATACATTTGCAACGACGGAAGTCAATTTTCCTTCGATGGTTGGGCTAAACCCAAAAATGTCAAGGACCATAGAATTTGGTATTTCTTCGTTTTGACTGTCTAAACAAACGTATTCTCTTATTCCAAAGGTGTACTTCATCTTAAGTTGGCAACAGCCTTGGTCGAGAACAACCGGTACTCGAAGTCCATCCTGTAATTCTACAATCCGAACAATGACAATACCCATGGAAAGAATTGCATCTACCATATCTCTACAAAACGGTAACCAGAAATCCGTCATAATTTCTTGCATATGAGGATCTGGTTTTATTTGACCACGGCGATGAGAAAATACAATTCCATTTGAGAATAAATGATGTTGAATGACATTTCTACATGTGTAAACCACTGGCGTTTTTCTTAAAAATACAGATGTCATTTTCATTTCATTTGGCGATATTGTGGTGCCTTGGTCCATTATTTGGAGTACATGAATAACCCTTATATAGGGATTTGGTTTGATATCATCATCTCAATCCCAGATGGATTCGACGATATCAAGTGCGTGCAACCAGGTACATGCTTCTGCTGGGTCTCTGACAACTCTGGTGGACGGTTCGAATGTCTGACTAGATACATATTTCAACGAAAACGGATATGCTCGTTCCACTTCTTTTGTTGTATTTCCATAAGTTTCCAAGCAACGCACTGAAAATTCTGGATTCTGAGGCACAACAGCTCTCGCATTTAAAATAGATTGAATGCCATCAATTGGATTGCATAAAAATATATAGGACTGTGGCATGTAATTGCCATCTTGACGGATATTCTTCTGTGTTATTAAATGATAAGATTCTTCCTTACAAATTTCTTTCAATTTTGCAGATGTTGTTCGAATTGTCACGCGCCAATATACATTGTCCAATTCCTGGCGCGTTGCCATCTCACCACGTGGTCGATTCATGTCTTCAATCGAAGGAGCGACAAAATGAATCGGAGTTGTATCGCGCAAGATCCACATGGCCGCAACAAGGATAGCTGCCATGCCAAAACAATATCCAGATGCAGATTGCCACCTTGGACGAGGGGTATCCCGAAAAAAATCACGACTGCCTCCGCTCTTAAAACATTTCACCATCCACTTATACCAACGATTCGACCCTATATATAGGCGGGCCCACTTCGAAACCAGGATTCCATGCAAACCACAACTATTGAAAAAACATACACGCAACGCCCCAAGAGAATTAAAGAGAAAGAAATGTTCATTGAAAAGCTAGAAAATGCACTCCGTGATAACGAACAACTTTCTAGGGTGATCAGAGGACCATTCACAAAGCGTTCAGAGACTATGCCTGTTTATAACCCCAGAAAACATACAATTACATATGTACAACGGTCAACTGACAAAGCAGCGAGTCCCCATATTCATACAGATAGTCTTGGACCCAGAGTAGGGCCCACGTCTCTACTTGACAGATTCGTCAAAAATGTGGACAAAACATACAAACAGTCAATCAATAGAAAAGTCCTTAACGACATGCTCAAAGAAGCCAAAAAAGATTTGCAGAATATGAGCAGAAAAGCAAGGTTGCCCCCTAAAATTGTAAGAACATTGTCAATCAAATACAGAAACGGTATCGTCCAACCAAATGTATATCCAACCAGCAACAGCAATGCGTATCATTGGGAATTACGGACTCCAAGACAACCCTTTGAACAAGTTGGTGCGAAAGGGCAACTGATCGTCCGACCCGATGTGTCCACAGGCGCTGTAAGACTAAGGTACAATAAGAATGGAACCGAACTCGTTTCTAATCAAATTGACATCACAAGATGCATCAAAAATCAGATGGCAATTGCCAAACAAAAACGATGGACTCTCGGCCGAACAGATACAGAATTTTTGGCGAGATGCAAAGGTGTAACAGGGAGAATCATGAGAATGATACAACCGAGAGGACCAGGAAGCCAGCACGAACTTGCTACACGATTTTCGATGAGGATTTTCCAAGATAGAGTCTCGAGATTGCCAGAACATCTCAATATGACACCATTGGAAATTGTGGAACTATGCAAACACCATCGGTCAGATGGATTCAAGAAAGACATTAAAAAAGAGAAATACTTTCAAATGGTCGAATTCTGTGAACCCACTATTTTTTTGGACCCAGCAGGCAGAAGAAGAGCCCTTCGAACAATTGCAACAGGATCCAATATAAAACTTGCATTATCGGCAGTAGTCGATAGTGATTCCGACAGTGATTCCGACAGCGATTCCGACAGCGACACTGAACAACAATTTGGCGAGTTTTCCATTGGTGACAAGGTTGTCATCACCCGCAACGGCAAATACAACGGTTCCAAAGGCGAACTAGTGTCTCGGACACTCACTGGATTCCAGGTTGACATTGGAGCAGAGAAGACCATCGCGGTTGCGTCCAGCTCTTTGCAAAAAGTCGAGGATACCAAACCTCTGAGCGCAATTGGGAGTTCTTCTGCGATTGTCGATTCTACAGATGAATCATCAGAGGAGGAATTCTCCGACAGCGACCCTGACGAATTGAGCGAACGGGAATCTGCAGAGCTTTCCATCGGTGACACAGTGGTCATCACACGCAACGGCAAATATAACGGTACACAAGGTAAACTGGTGTCTCGGACACCCACTGGGTTCCAAGTTGACATTGGAGCAGAGAAGACCATTGCGGTTGAGTCCAGCTTTTTGCAAATGCACGATTCTACAGATGAATCATCAGAGGAGGATTTCTCCGACGAAGACGAGCAACAACTAGAATCTGGCGATTCCCAAATCGAAGAGGACTCCGATATTCCTTCCGGTCTCAGTCATAGAGATTGGGAAACAGCAGTAGGACCATACAATAAAGACACGTTGCCAACTTTGACGGTTGAAGAACGGAGAAATAAAAAGAAATTGGACTATGACGCCTACAAAAAGGCACAGAACGAGCAATCTGGAAGTGAAAATGCCTCTACAGACGTACACAAAGAGGAAGACGAGATTGTCGATTCTACAGATGAATCCTCTGAGGAGGAATTCTCCGAGGAGGAATTCTCCGAGGAAGACGAGCAAAAAGTAGAATCTGGCGAGGAGGAACGTTCTGACAGCGAGACAGACCATTCTGCCATTGCCAATTCCCAAATCGAAGAGGACTCCGATATTCCTTCCGGTCTCAGTCATAGAGATTGGGAAACAGCAGTAGGACCATACAATAAAGACACATTGCCAACTTTGACGGTTGAAGAACGGAGAAATAAAAAGAAATTGGACTATGACGCCTACAAAAAGGCACAGAACGAGCAATCTGGAAGTGAAAATGCCTCTACAGACGAGGAGGAACGTTCTGACAGCGATCCTGACAGCGAGCAAGACCATTCTGCCAGTGCCAATTCCCAAATCGGAGACCAATCTGAGGAATCTGAGGTGGAATTCGAATCTGGGATCAGCTCCGGTGAAGATGAGACCGATGAAAAGCAGAAACAACTCGAAGATTGGCAAGAAAAGGTCGCGTCAATGGACGATAGAGACTTGATACTAACCCAAGCAAAATTCAACTTGTTCGATACTAATAATGACGGTCAAATTTCTGTAAGTGAACTGATAGCGGCCTATGGAAGTAAAACATTCCAAAATATGGTAAAATCAGTACAAAATTTCGAGTCGTATGATATTGAAAAGACCAAATCTTTAACTATTGAAGAGTTCAGATATTGGTGTGTGGATTCGGATGGTGAATGGGCAGTTGCACCAGTGGAAAATCAGATGGTAAAAATAAGCCGTCCCGATACTGGTGAGGCGGTTTACTACAAAACAGTTCTCGGTACATGGAGACGAGATGGTAGAAAAAATTATTTCATTATAGATAGTACAGGCGTCGAAATACAAGTGACCGGATCGTATCTCAAAAATTGCTGGGTTCAAGTCCAAGCATATTTGGGTGCAAGTTCTGACGAGGAACTGTACACAGACTCTGGTGTGGACGCTGAACAATTCAATGAGATGAATGGGAACGCGTTGCGCCCTCCTGGCGATTTGCGCCCTCCTGGCGATTTGACTCGTATGTTGGCAAATATGTCTGATGATTGGGCTTCGTCAGAAGATGAGTTAAATTTTGCAGCAGAGGATGACGTTGATGAGTCGGCCGGTATTGACACAAAGTCATCCTCTGACCTTGGATTTGCAGAGTCGTCCGGTATTGACGCAAAGACTTACTCTAGTCTTGAATTCGCCGAATCATCTGCCATTGAAACAGACAGTGCGAATGAAATGTCTGATGGACTTGAATTTGCTGTCTCATCTGATGTCAAGTCTTCGTCCGATTTAGAATTTGCCGAAACCTCAGCAGTAGAGGATGGACTTGAATTTGCTGTCTCATCTGATGTCAAGTCTTCGTCCGATTTGGAATTTGCCGAAGCCTCAGCAGATGGTAAATCTCAGGCATCTAGTCTTGACTTCGCATCGTCTTCAGACTACGATTGAGAGGATTGGTAAAAAAGACATATAAAGGTTTAAGTAATAATACAATAAATACAAAAAATGAATCATAAAATAATGTTATGTTTTGTACGTTCTGATTCCAGTATTTTAGAATCGTCTTGGTTAAATCGTGCAGCAGCATCATTGGCAACAAGTGAGAATGAAGAAGCACCTTTTATACACGCAGAATTGTTGTTTTGTCCACCCGGTGCAACGACGGGTTCTACAGATACAGTGTCTGGTCTGGCGTGCTCGATTGTATATTCTGGTTCTGTTCATTTGGAATCAAAACGTTTTTCTCGTAAAGAGTGGTTTTTCCGCTCTATGGAATGTTCAAAATCACAGTATGATTCTATGATGACTTTCTGTACAGATCACAAAGGTGATTCCTTTAATCATTTGGGATATTTCATGTCTTGGGCACCTTTCGCACCATCACCCATGTCTTACACTTATTTGGGGTTATCTCCTCGATGGTATTGTTCTGAAATCGTGATTGGAGCATTAAAAGAGGGAAATATATTGGCAGAGGATGTCTCGTCGTCCATGCACCCACACGAACTTTATAAAATGGTACAAGGCAATTCCATGGCAGACTGTGGAAGGAATATGGCGTCCATGAATTTGAGATTTGTATGAAATTATTCAATCTGCTCCAAAGGCACGTCCTTATGAATCATTGAGATGCGTTTAACACCATAGACAGCTGTCAATAACCCCACAATAAAGACGATGTGCTGATCATAGGATAAAACAGCCATATCGTCATAAACAACAATTCCTGAAAAAATTGTAAACATAACCCATGCAGTTTGATATATAATAATGCAAAAATACGCATCATATTTTTCAAGACCTTTGTTTAACCAAAACACATGTAACAGAATAGATGCAAAACACAACAACACCGCAGCACAAAAATTATCAGCTCTGACCGTTAACTGTCCTTCGGTGATTGTCGAGACACCATATGCTATGTATTTGCCCATACAGACATTTTGAGCGCCCAATGCGCCACCAATAAATGGATAACCAAACATTTGAACCGATTTCGGTAGAGTTATATGTTCCAATGCAACTGCAAACAGAATAAAAATAATCCAGTTTGCCACGATGTAAATCCGTGAAATTGGTCGATCCAATAATTCCGGAACTGACATGCCAGAATCATGGTCAGGCGTGACAGAAATGGCCAACAAACATCCTAACACTACATATGCTATGGCTGTCCACTCTTCTTTCGTGGGTTTTTCAAAGAGTATGACTCTCGTCACTAATAAATTGATGATGATGGAACTTGAACCGAAAACTCCAACAGTGGACGGTGGTAACCATGTCAAGGCCAAGAAATCCAACGTAGATGCTGCAATGGATAAAAAAATAGCAATCACAAACAACGGTCTCAAAAAGACAGATGTTGTCAAGGATTGGGATCTTTTATTATTTCTTGTTCTGGGATCATGATAGTTCGTTTCGTGTTGAGCCAATTTTTGGAAATTCATAGAGACCGACGATGAAATAGATGCGACCAACAATAATAAATAACCAACAGCTTGTAACAAAATCATTACCAAAAGAGAAACTTCTTATATATATACAAGTGGATGAAATCCATACGGATGAAATCCATACGGATGAAATCCATGTGGAAAAAAAAAGTTCTTATATAAGAACTTTATATAAACCATAATCCCAATCATGAATGTTTCGGGAACAATTGGCTCCACTTTATCAGTCGCGACCTATAAGGAACATTTTACACTTACGCAAAAAAAAAAAATATTGTTGAATTCGTTAGAGTTCGTCTGCTTTCAAAGAACTGGGACCAATACCAAAAGTGTGGACGTTGTTTGGATTTCTTCAAACAATGTGTATGAACAAACAATCGATAAAAACGAAATGCATACAATATCAGAGCACCTGAGCAAGATACCAACATTTGACATTGGTCCTGATCCAGGGAAATGGTCGAAATGGAAAAAGAAAGCAATCGACGAAAATTGGTCACACTCCCAATGGAATGATTTTTTGTCATCCATAGCTGTCGCAGAGTGCAATTCTGAAGATGAAATGGATGATATGGACGACGAATGGAAACCATCCTCCAACGAGGAAGAATCTGAGGAATCTGAGGAATCTGAGGAGGAAGAATCTGAGGAGGAAGAATCTGAGGATGAAGAATCTGAGGATGAAGAACCAGCCAAACGTAGAAAGTTAAAATAGTTTTTAAATCTCAAAAATAATTTTTTAGTTTAAATTTGCCATGTTCTAAAATACGAATCATACAAGAGCGTACACGGTCCATATCTACCACTACATCACAGCATTTACATAAAGAGAAGCAATACTCTCCTATAGCATCCCAATCGTCATGCGAAAAGTAATTCCAATCATCATGCGAAAAGTAATGGTTCTCTGTTTTATAGTTGCTGGGACCTTCCCAGAAGGAATACCAGCTGAAGGTCTCTCCAAAGTTGACGACCAAGGATATGTCTTTTCGAATATTGCCCACAACACATTCTCGAAGAGCCACAGTCCCAATATTTTTGGCATATTCTATGACTGAAGGAGGTCCTCGAGTATCTAGATAATGTTCAATGGCCCAATAATCTAAATCTCGGGGGTCATACAGTTCTTCAGGTTCAACATCCTCTTCTTCAGAGTCCGAGGTATAAGATGCATCTGACCAATAGTCCATAGTTGAAGACATCACGGTTGTTTTTTTTGTTCTTTGTTTTGCTTTTTATATGTTTTATTTATAAAATTTACACATATTCCAAACATATTATATAAAGACATGAAACTTTTATTATAGTTGGTAACAATGCCTGATTTACCGTTTGAATTGTTGTGGATTATTGTACGTTTTTGTCCGTTGCGTCAGCGTGGTGTCGTTGCCTCTTTATCCAAGTCTCATTTTCCCTTTAGTTTGGCTGATTGGCATTCTCATGCTAAGCGTTATTCGATTGAACCAACAAAGGAATCTCTTCTTGCACTCGTTCGCCGTGATTTCCGCGTCCAAGTTTCTATTTCCCGACGTTTGAACTTGTTATGGTCGGAACATTTTGGTGCGCCTCTTGTGGTGTGGTCTCCTTGGACTCTACAACGTTTTTCCCGTGTCTTACGTTGCAACTCAATAATGTTATTGTTCCGACAGAATCGTTTCATTAGTTTTGTCCGTGATTTGGCACGCGTTCATGGGTTAAAAACAACTGGACTTATCCGTAGACACGATGGAGATGAGGTTATAAAATGTTACATTGTACATACAATAAAACGCATGGAAATGGTTATTAACAAAAGAAACAAAACAACCAGAAGGTATTGTCTTCAGAACATTAAGGGAAATTGGCTCCTACCATACAATAAAACTAGGGCCTTGTTAGAATTCTGCGTTTCGTTCGGTCGTTTGCGGTTAAAGGTTCGGAAACTAGAGTTTGTTCATTAGAGCGACCACGCTTTTTAGTTGATCCACTGACCACCATGACCGTCTCCCAATGGGAAACTAATTGTTGCATATTGAAACGTGGTTCGATAGAAACAGTATTCAAGGTGTTCTGAACAACATCTCTTTGTGATTGGTTCATGATATCCACCAAAAGCCCAACTTAAATAGTCCAAATCATCTCTAGAGGCAGTAAAGACTAGAGAGTGGCTACCATTTCTGCAGTCGGAGCGCGTTGATAGTAAAGTCCATTTTTAATAAATAGGTAATTGGCAATGTAATCAATCCAATGGTGAGTTGTCAACAATTTGGCAACTAAAATAGTAACGAAGACATCCATACTGTATTGATAACGGGAACTGAATATAAATGCAATAGTTATAAAGGTCCAACTTTCTCCTACAATCCATACAATCCATCTGGAGCGTGTATTTCGACGGGGTATCATTTGCACAGCCACCTGAACAAATATAATGAGTTGTGCTAAATCGGAGGACCATAACATATTCCCACAAGCCCTGCTTGGCCATCTCCAGAATATCCATTGTATATTTTCAGTCGTCGGTATGTCATAGAGTTCTACACAATTAGGTGTAGAATCGGGAACAATAGTGAGCAACTGCGAAATAGAAAAGCATGGGATCATAACGAGATGACAACACAAGACTTTGGCAGGTATTATAGACTTTCGTGAAAAAATCCACCAAAAAATCGTCACGACTATCACCCATCCATACGTACAGACATCCACCATATCCCTTAAAGCAACCGACACATACTGCTCGATGTTATAACCTTTCAACCAGTCTACAAACAATGTATCGTGGAGGGGTTCCCACGCTGTATCGTTCCGTACAGTTGTGATATACCATTTTTGTCGAGCAGAGACTAAATTTGTTAAGACTAAATTACAATAAAATAATAACAAAGCACATAGAATGAAAGGAAACCAACGGAGAGACATTACGGGATTTTGAAATAAACGTATATAGTATATATCATCGAATCCACAATGAACGTTACAAATCAATCGGTCACTAATCAGACAAACGCAACAGACCCATGGGTTGAATCAGGTGCGATGGTTTACGTCGCACTCACTGTCGCTACTCTTTCTGCTGTGATTATGTGTTGCGTTTGGTTCGTAAAACAGCGTTTTATACATGTAAATCCATACGGGACAGTCTCAGGAGAAGAACACGTCGAACTTAACACAGCAGTTTCTAGGGAGAGCTCCGGGTCAGAAGAAGATATTTCTTTGGAGCCAGATGAGATCTCTTTGGAGACAATCGCGGAGTCTCCTCCCCCGCCGGATGCGTTTACAATGTCCTATTCAGATTCAGATTCAGATTCAGAGAAGAGCGGGCAACACGCTGTATAGTTTACATTTCAAAAAAAAAGAATTAATTTATTTGTTGCCATTGTTTTGTAGAAAAGATGGATTCATTCAAAATAAACAAATTTCGACTGTCTACTTGTTCGATAACTGCAGATAAAACATCTTCAAAGCGTCGAGCACTTGCCCCACTCAATTTGCTTGACATCTTTTCTATAGAAGCAAGAGGGAGAGGCATGTGTTTCACTATAATATCCGTTAAATTGTTGTGACCACCCAATACTTTATATTTACCACATAGTAAATTCTGCTCGGGGCGGTGTTCTTCTTGTACTTGTAACACAAGACCCATTGTGATCGGACCAATGCCTTTGATAGCAGATCCCGCTGCTATACCAGTAAAAAATGCGGAGTTGATCCCAGGTTCGGTTGATGTGTCAGTGTCGGACATTTGTATGTTGACCAACGACATACTTATATAGCGGTTTTCTACGTACGAACTTTTTCAGACTCTTTCCTAAATTTTTAGGAAAGTGGTGTGATTTTTTTAGGACACCTAATTGTTCTATAAAGAGGTTGCAACGTCAAACAATATGTCCAAACGCAAACGTTCACATGGACCAACCCTCGTTGACAACTGTTTGGGAACACAAACACTGCCATTATACACTGCAGAAGCACAAGTGACAGTTTTGGGTAAGCGTGCAGCGGACGAAACGGACCATATTGGAAATAAACGCAATCGACGACAAACATTAGCTGAGCCCTGTTACGGACATCAAAAAAGGTCGGCTCCCTTTGATATTGAAATCGATCGTCTTCATAAACGGTTAAGAGCCACGGTACCCTCCGCAGAAGAGGCTATTGCGTTCTTCTTGCCCCATATGATTGAGATGCGCCGTTTATATTTGCAGGAACAAAGTAAACATCTCCTACTTCAGGCAAAAAACACTGAATTACATCGGAATAATGCTCTACTCAGTGCGACCCTACGCACTCAACTGACACAAAAGAATCTGATACAGCGCCAGTTGGACATTGCGCTGTATCGCTTGGCAATGCCCCGTTAATTTCATGACAGTGGTTCGTTTTGACAAAGAGAGCGATTTCAATCACTAATGCCAGCGAAGAACTGACAACAAGGGCATACTCTTCAATAAAAATACCATACACACTCCATAACAACGCACCCGACCCTCTGAGAATCATAGTTATATTTGAAAGTCTAGTAACATTACCTAATATTTGTGGTAGAGAAGCTGTGGTAGAGCATAGTGCTGCCATGACAGAAATAATAAACATATAAATCCAGATCTGTTCGATGAAACTAATGTATATAGTGTTTTTGTATTGTGTATTGTTCAATGTCACGTCGTGCGAATGTCGCTACTGAGGAAACCGATCAAATGTTATCGCCCGATATTGAATCAGGTAAAATGAAAACAGATACAGTCTATGAACTAATGAAACTGAGAGATTTACAAGCCTTTGTGACCAAAATTTATTGGCTCGTCATCCTTTGCTTCTTTGCAGTTGGGATCATTCTTGCATTAGTCCTCTCTGACGGGACATTTTCTGACGTATTCATGGCTGAAAATTTACTTTCTTCCATTGGAATCTCTGCTTATATTATTTTAGTTGCATTGATGGTGATGTGTAACAGTCACAATGAAATGAGGGTCGTCTTATTGTTGATGGTACTTTTCTTTATAGGCTTATTATCAGGATTTATGTTAGCTTTACATCTATTAGACATTTCAATTATATTAAAATCAGGAAAATAAAGATTAAAATCAGGAAATATTATGCCATAAACTACATCTTATATTTTTCACAGATAGTTGTCCAGTATTTTTCACCTCCCTTGAATCCACGCTCCCTAAATATTTGACGCCCACCATCCATAATATATTGCATTGTATCTACTCGCGTTGACGAACATCCTTTTTTAGTACACACCACTGTACCACAATACAACCTCGGTATCTTAGAATAGGGACGCTCATTCTCAAAAAGTATCATATCCGTAAAAAGGAGGTCTAACCAGGTAGTCATAACAGTTAACACCGCAATCTCTGTCAAATCACCATTATACAACTCGGCATGATGTTCCATTATGTTTCCATGCCAATGTTTCATGGCAGGGTAGACAGGTTTTGAAAAGGAGTCATCACCCAAGCAGATATAACACCACCAATTTACAAAAGATTGGGGAAGTCCTTCCGACGAACCTATCATTCGATGGGTATCCTCCTTGTAATAATATTCGATATAGGAAATAAGTGACTCAACAGAATCAGTGGGCAAAGTACCATTATCAGTTTCTCGGTGCCATCTTTTAACAGTATCATCACTTTCTAAGAGGTCCATCCAATTTTCGGGAATAGCCTCCAAACTCATTCGGGGATTATAAAAGTAGACGTATTTAAATATACATATTTGATAACAATGTACTTTTTGGTAACCGTCTCAGCAATATCTTCCGCAGTCGCATGGTACATGCAACTGTCGACTTTTTTCACAATTGCAGTAGCAACGACCATTTTTATAGTGACATACAACTACATCATGGACAGAAAAGAAGATATATTCATGGAACAGGCCATTCACTGTATGACAAAAACAGAATGCTGCTGCATACACAAACTTTGGTCAAATCCAGACTCAATCGTTTGGACAACCATAACCTTTAAAATATTAGCAGGGATCGCCGCAAGTATCGCAACTGTCAATACATTGACATATTCACATTCTTTTGCAACCGGACACTACTTCATTGTATCAGCTGTATGGTGCATTGCAATTATACTATGGTTCTTATCCTGTGTACCCATATTTATATCTCTTATTCAATGCGCCGCAAAGGAAATGTCATCCAAAACTCCAAAATCTATTCAGATTGGGAACAAAACACTGACATATGGACAAAGAGTAACCGTAGATGAAAAAACAATCAACATAATATCAGGTTCAGAATTAATAGTACGGTTCAGAGTCTGCATGACTGTACAACTCATACACGATATTGTCATCGGTGTATTCTGGCTATATCTGTCACTCATGCTCTATGACATCTCAGACGACAACGATGACTCAGAATGGAGAACTATATTCCTATCAATGATGTCATGGCACATTGTCTTTGTCACACTACATCACATATACCTCAAAGAAATAAGATCATGTGTTACAATAACAAGAGTCAATAAAAGCAGACCATGTTGTGCACCGTCGGAAGCAGATAAATGGTGGTCATTTACACAACTAATAGGGCTCGCATCAATATATACTGGATTCATTTGGAGAATGAGAGAACCAACACTCACAGATATGGGGTGCTCCACAGAAACACTAATCATTATCACCTTTGGTATCGTCATTTACTATCTTGGTATGAGCATGCAAACAAACTCTCTATTAGGAACATTATCCAAAAAAAACACATTTACTCCAGTACACAGCACGGATTATCAACAACTCTCTACAAAATTGGAGTTCTAAAAAAGTAGATATTGGAGCATCCTCCGAAAGAAAAACTCAAATTAAAACTTTTTTTTTGATACCATGCTTTATCTGAAGCTATAACTTCTCAGGATTTTTTTGGCTTTTTCTCTAAAGCCTTAGGACAAAAGTCGCCAGATTATTTTCGAAAGATTTTCTCTAAAGCCTTAGGGTTATTTCTCTAAAGCTTTAGGACATTTCTCTAAAGCTTTAGGATTATTTCTCGAGATTATTTTCGAAAGATTTTCTCTAAAGCTTTAGGATTATTTCTCGAGATTATTTCTCGAGATTATTTTCGAAAGATTTTCTCTAAAGCCTTAGGATTATTTCTCGGGATTATTTTCGAAAGATTTTTCTCTAAAGCTTTAGGACATTTCGCGAGATTATTTTCGAAAGATTTCTCTAAAGCCTTAGGATGATTTCTCTAAAGCCTTAGGACATTTCTCGAGATTATTTTCGAAAGATTTCTCTAAAGCCTTAGGGTTATTTCTCTAAAGCCTTAGGATGATTTCTCTAAAGCCTTAGGACATTTCTCGAGATTATTTTCGAAAGATTTCTCTAAAGCCTTAGGATGATTTCTCTAAAGCCTTAGGACATTTCTCGA
>Ga0209712_10000362_pt1 | contig 41441 bp, 27 predicted proteins | sample ArcOceMetagenome_FD_187443 | JGI IMG/M metagenome (GOLD analysis project Ga0209712, IMG submission 187443) | Marine eukaryotic phytoplankton communities from Arctic Ocean - Arctic Ocean - Greenland ARC118M Metagenome (SPAdes) (version 2) | ecosystem: Environmental > Aquatic > Marine > Oceanic...
CCCCTCAAAAAAAAAAAAAATTCATTACTCAGGACTCGTTGAGAATAGCCAATCTCAATCGTAATAGGGCTGTGCTATGATATCAATAAAATATTTTTTTAACCACTTCCAGTTTCTCAATTGGACACAAATCTATTTTAACATGAATCATTCAAAAAAAACGTTAGGAGACTTTTCAAAAATTGCTAATATTATAGCAATATCAAAAAGTGATAAAGTAAAATTAAAAGGTGGAATTGGTGATGACGATATGGATACCATCTAATTTAGTTCTCCCCTCATACTAATTCACCTGCTAACAAAACAATAATCCAATATTCTTTATCCCTTTAACTACCGAATGATTAACTTCATTACTGGTCGAGATTGAAATACAAGCATATAGATTATTCAATAAAAAGTGATAGGGGACATTAGCTCTTCCTATCACTTTTTTATCTTCATATCATTACTTTTTCCTACCTTTTCAATTATTTTCCAACCCTAATATTTTATACAATGAAAAAACTCCATTTCCTTTTCATCTTACCTTTAATCATAATATATACTTCTAGTTGCACAGAAAAAGAAACCGCTTCCATGATTCTAATCAATGGAAAAATTGCAACGATGGATGAAAATAATCCCTCCGCTGAAGCCATCGCTTTCCAAGGCGATCGAATTCTTGCCATAGGTTCAATAACTGATGTCGAGGCACTTAAAAATGAACAAACTAAAGTCATAGATTTGAAAGGCAACTTTGCCATGCCTGGTTTTATTGAGGGGCATGGACACTTTTCTGGACTGGGAAAAAGTCTGATTAATTTAAATTTTCTAAAAACAAAAAACTGGCAAGAGATCGTCAATATGGTTGCCGAAGCTGCTAAAACCGCAAAACCTGGTGAATGGATCGAAGGCCGCGGTTGGCACCAAGAAAAATGGAATGAAGTAGTCGAACGTAACGTGCATGGCTATCCTTACCACGATGAATTAAGTGCAGTTTCACCTGACAATCCTGTCTTGCTTCGACACGCTAGTGGACATGGCGTTTTTGCCAATAAAAAAGCCATGGAACTGGGTGGAATTTCTGCCGAAACACTTAGTCCAATTGGAGGAGAAATTGTTAGAGATGGCAGCGGAGAGGCGATTGGAATGTTTGAAGAACGAGCAATGAGTTTGGTCTATGCGGCCTTCCGAGAATATGAAAAAACACTCTCTCAAGAAGACTTGGAAAAGCGTTGGTACCAAGCCATTGAATTGGCACAAGAGGAATGTTTAAAAAAAGGAATTACGAGTTTTCAAGATGCTGGATCGAGTTATCTCGAAGTGGAAAGATATACTCAATTGGCGAAAGATGGGAAATTTGATTTACGACTTTGGGCGATGCTGCGACATTCTTATGAGGAGATGAATGGCAACTTAAAACAATTTCCAATCATAGACGCTGGTAATCATTTTTTCACTTGTCGATCCATCAAAACAGAAGTGGACGGAGCACTCGGAAGCTACGGAGCTTGGTTGTTGAAATCTTATAATGATAAACAACATTTCGTGGGACAAAATACTACTACAATTGAAGAAGTAACGAATATTGCTAGATTGGCTGCTGAAAATGATTTGCAATTATGCGTGCATGCCATTGGTGATCGTGCGAATCGAGAAGTGATTAATATTTTTGAAAATCAAATTAAAGCTAATCCTACCAAAGACTGGCGATGGAGAATTGAACATGCGCAACATTTGCATCCTAAAGATATTCCACGGTTTAAAGAATGGGGAATTATTGCTTCGATGCAAGGAATTCATTGTACGTCTGATGCGCCATTCGTGGTAGATCGTTTGGGAGAAAAAAGAGCTCGGGAAGGAGCTTATCCTTGGCGATCATTGTTGGATGCAGGGGTACTAATTGCCAATGGTACAGATGCTCCGGTGGAGGATGTTGATCCTTTGGAAAGTTTTTATGCGTCGGTGACTCGGAAGCGAGCGGATACTGGTTTGGAGTTTTTTACGGAGCAAAAAATGACTCGAGAGGAAGGTTTATATTCTTACACTTTGGGAAATGCTTTTGCAGGTTTTGAGGAAAAAGATAAAGGATCTTTGGAGGTTGGAAAATTAGCGGATGTGACTATTTTGACCAAAGATTTAAGAAATTGCGCTGATGAAGAAATTTTGGCTGCGGAAGTGGTTTATACCATTGTGGGTGGTGAGGTGAAGTTTGAGCAATAGAAAATAACTTAGCCAAAATCAAAATGTCAATCAAAATCCCCGTTTCCTTGCACCCGATGCAAGCATCGGGGAATTCTTTAGATTAAATGGTAATTTCAGTTTTTGACTTTATGATTTTATAATTTCATTCGCATCCCTACAGCTAACCCAGCACTCCACTGATGCTCTTTGCCAAAATATTTAACCATTTTAGTCAAATGATATCGGAAATTAGGCTGCACAAAAAGAGTCCATTTTTCATTAAAAGCATAGTTAACTCCAAAGGCAAATGTAGGCGCAATTTGGATTTGGTTAATGCTATTCGCTCTATTTTTGTCCACATTTCTTGAACGGTTATTTTGTTCTAGAATGGAAACCGTTTGCAAGTAATACATGGTCGAAACTCCGAGTTCTACGAATGGATTAATTTTTTTATTAGAAAAATCAAAATGCAATGCAATCGGCACTTCTATAAAATGATGATTATATTTTATGGTAATATCTTCAGAGGGAAGGTTTGGATTAAAACCACCTTGCCCATCATGTTGGCTTCCATATCTCAGACCTGAGCCATCAATTTGCTGCTGATAACCTGTACTGGAAAAACCTAACCCAACTTTTAACCAAATCTTTTCCTTCAATTTTTGATAATAATTTACGCCAAAATGAGTGTTAAATTTTGCTTCTTTGGAATTACGAATGCTCCCATTAAAACTATCCCATCCATAATTACAATTTGTCAAATCAGCACTTCCAAAAAGACCTAATTGACTTTGTCCAAATAAAAATGTTGGAAAAAACACTAAGAGAAAAAATAAGTTCTTCATGTTTTATTTTTTTTGTAAAAATACTATTTCGTTTAAAAATTATTTCATTGCCATTCGCATTCCTACTGCAAGTCCCCCACTCCACAGGTGTTCTTTGACTGGAGCATCTGTTATTTTAGAAAAGTGATAACGGAAATTAGGTTGGACAACTAAGTCCCATTTTTCATTAAATGCATAGCTAAATCCAAAAGCGATTTTTGTGGCAAACTGAAAATCATTTATAATACTTTCTTGTTCCTTTCTTTTCGAACGAGTTTCATCACCCAGTTTATGCTTGGTAATTGACTGTAAATAGTACATAGGCACTATTCCAAATTCTATAAATGGTTTTAATTTTTTCTCAGAAAAATCTAGGTGAAGCGAAAACGGAACTTCGAGAAAATGATAATTATAAATGAATTGTGAAGTTGGGTTATCAATTCCTTGAAGTAATGGATCTACTGTGCCACCTCCAGTAATATCACCTGCAAAAGTTAATCCTATCTTTTGGGTTTTGTATCCTAAACTTGCAAAACCAATTCCGATTTTCAGCCAAAGTTTTGGCTTTAATTTTTGATAATAATTAATGCCGAAATGAGTATTTAGTTTTGCTCTTTCAGATTCGCGAAGTGATTCTATCCACCCTGAATTAGTATGGTGCCGATAGGAATAATCAAGACTTCCAAGTAACTCTATTTTTGAATTGGATTGTGCCACTAAGCATAAAGGCAAGCAAAAGAAAAGTGTTAGCAATAAGTTTTTCATATTTTCTATTTTCTTAAAATAAATGGGAATGCGGTCTCCTTTTTTTTCCATAAAAAAATAAAAAAAGCGATACCGAAATAAATCGATACTACTGATGAAAAGAGTTTTCTAAAATTTATGCTACCTAACTAAAAAAAATTAAAAACTGTAGTTTTTTTATTTGATTAGGTATAAGAAGAATGCCCGCCACAATTAGCAAATTATATATTTTACATTAATCGTGACATGTATAAATTAAATTAATATTTTACTATATTTATAACTCACTCTATATTAAACATTTAAGTACATTTCCTACCAGTCCAACTTGGCCAATATGTTGGAGCACTCCACCCCTGATCAAAAATCCGAGCCCAAATTCAGAATTTAACCCATTCAAAAAATTGAGTTTTAAAAGAATCATTACTTTTCCCAAACATTTAATTAAATTTGCCCTTCAAATTTCAGCAGGAAGTGTAACACCTACTTTTACATTTTCAATAAAACACAATGATTCAAAAACTTCTCATTAAAAATTACGCGATCATCGAAGAATTGGAAATCAATTTTTCGACCGGCCTGACTATCATCACGGGGGAAACAGGTGCAGGTAAATCTATTCTACTTGGTGCGCTCGGTTTGATTATGGGAAATCGAGCGGATACAAAATCTCTTTATGATCAAGACAAAAAATGTATCATCGAAGCTTATTTCCAAGTAAAAAAATACAGGGTCAAAGGCTTCTTCGAAGAGCATGAAATTGATTATGATGATGAAGTAATCGTTCGTAGAGAATTAACTCCTTCTGGGAAATCACGAGCGTTTATTAATGACACACCCGTCAATTTGAAAATGTTGCAACAACTAAGTGGTTCGCTTATCGACTTGCACCAGCAATTTGACACCCTCGATATTCATAATGTTTCTTTCCAATTAAGAATGATTGATGCCCTGGCAGGTAATAATAATCTGCTAGAGAAATATCAATCTACTTTCAAACAATACACTTCTTCCAAAAGAAATTTAGCAAAGCTGATTCAGAAAAGTCGAGCTGCTGATAAAGAAAGTGATTTCCTCAATTTCCAATTACAAGAATTTAACGAAGTCGAATTGATCGAAGGCGAGTTGGAAAAAATGGAAAATGAAGTTACACAACTCAGCAATGCCGAAGATATCAAGCGAACTCTTGGCGGCGCATTTCAAAGTTTGAGTGAAAGCGAAAGTTCCGTCATCTCTAATCTCGAAGAAATCGCAATGGCGCTTGCTAGCCTTCGAAAAGTATATCCTGATTTGGAAAAAATCATGGAACGATTCGATGGAGCTGTTTTAGAAATTCAAGATGTCGCTTCCGAATTTGAAAGAATTGCAGACGAAACAGAACACGATGGAGAACGTATTTTGGAACTACAAACGCGATTGGATCTCATTTATAAACTACAAAATAAGCACCACGTCAAAACCGTAAATGAATTGTTAGAAATTCAAGCGGACTTGCAATCTAAAGTCGGTGCCTTCGCAGATTTGTCTTCCGAAATTGAAAAAACGGAAAAGGATATTGAAAAATTTGAGCAAGATTCTAAAAAGTTAGCGACTCAACTTTCCAAAAAAAGAAAGACTGTTGTCGGAGGTTTTGAGGAAAAAGTGCAAAAACTTTTAGTGCTCCTGGGAATGGAATATGCTCAGTTAAAAGTTGAAATTGGCATCTTAGAAGAATTGTCTTCGACAGGATTAGATGATGTGAATTATCTTTTTGCGCCAAATAAAGGAAGTCAATTTTTACCGATCAAAGGTATCGCCTCAGGCGGAGAATTATCTCGTCTGACTTTGGCAACCAAATCTTTAGTCGCAAGTGCGATTCCATTACCGACCTTAATTTTTGATGAAATCGACACAGGAATTTCTGGCGATACGGCGCTGAAAATGGGAGGCATTTTGCATGACCTTGCAGACCAACATCAAGTGGTCAGTATCACGCATTCACCGCAAGTTGCCGTGAAAGCAGACAACCATTATTTTGTTTTCAAAAAAGTAAAAGACGATAAAACAGTAACGAGTGTTCGACTGTTGACACCCGACGAAAGAGTACGAGCGATTGCAACAATGTTGAGCGGAAGTCCGCCATCAGAGTCAGCGATGAAGAATGCGAAGGAATTGTTAGGGTTTTAATTTAGGAAGGAAGGTATTTTTTTAGTGATGAGTTATAAGTGATGAGAGATGAGTACCACAATATTGACACTAAACTAAGACACTCATCACTAAAAAAATATGTACCATAATAAAAAATTCAAGTCCATCGAAAACAGCGAAAGCGGAGAAGTCTCTGCTGAAACCATCTTCGAATATTTTCAAAAAGACAATATTTTATGGGCAACTTATAGCGGCGGAAGTATATTGTTAGGAAATATTATCGGAACAGTTGACCAGGATGGAAAAATCGAAATGCGATACCAACACCTCAGCAGCGACGGAACTTTCAAGACAGGGAAATGTAATTCCTCTCCCGAAATTTTACCCAACAAAAAAATACGCTTGCACGAAAGTTGGGAATGGTCGAGTGGAATAATAGGAAAAGGAAAATCAATTATAGAAGAAATAATTTAATACTGATGAGCGATGAATGATAAACGATGAATACCAATATTTGGATTCATCATTCATAGTTTATCATTCATCATTAAAAATTAAAAACAAGAAACTATGTCAAACAACTTACTAGCTGGAAAAAGAGGAATCATCTTCGGAGCACTCGACGAGCAAAGTATCGCCTGGAAAGTCGCAGAAAAGTGTGTCGAGCAAGGCGCAATAATTACTTTGACTAACGCACCGGTTGCTTTGCGTTTTGGAACAATTAATGAGCTTGGTAAAAAATTGAATGCGGAAATCATTCCAGCAGATGCCACTAGCGAAGAAGATTTGGAAAACTTAATCACCAAATCAATGGAGATTTTAGGTGGAAAATTAGACTTCGTTTTACACTCTATCGGTATGTCTGTGAATGTCCGAAAAAAACGAGAATACACCAATATCAAATATGATTGGATGCAAAAGACGTTCGATATTTCTGCAATCTCTTTTCACAAAGTGATGCAAAAATGTATGGAATTGGATGCAGTAAATGATTGGGGAAGTATCATGGCATTGACTTATATCGCTGCGCAAAGAACATTTCCTGACTATAATGAAATGGCGGAATCAAAGGCATTGTTAGAATCTTTTGCTAGAAGTTTTGGCTATCATTATGGAGCTAAAAAGAAAGTGCGAGTGAACACGATTTCTCAGTCTCCAACTTGGACGACTGCAGGAAGTGGCGTCAAAGGATTCAAAGAATTTTTCGACTACGCTGACCAAATGTCTCCACTTGGAAATGCGCCTGCAGAAGCTTGTGCAGATTATTGTGTAACGATGTTTTCTGATTTGACTAAATATGTTACGATGCAAAATCTATATCACGATGGTGGATTTTCCAATATGGGAATGAGTCCTGCGTTGTTGCCTGATCCTGCATAGTTGAACTGTTGAATTGTTTTCAAAGATATTCAGATTAGCAGTTAGCGAATAATAAAACAATTCAACAGTATAACAATATTTAAAAAAAAGCTTCTTGCCAAAAACAAGAGGCTTTTTCCTTTTGCTAAATACCTGACTTTCAAATCTTAAAACAATAACTACCTTAGCTTCATTAAAAAAAATCTTAAAACTTTTCAATATGAAAAAACTGTTACTGCTTATTTTTTCTTTCATTTCTCTCAATACTTTTGCACAACTGCAAGAAGCCAATCTTTTGGGAACTTGGAATGATCCCACGCTACCTCCATCTTCATTTCACAATAATACCTACAATGAAATTTGGGGATTAGCAGTCAATGATGCAGAAATTGCAGTTATTGGTTCTACGATGGGGACACATTTTATTGATGTAACTGATCCAAGTAATCCGACTGAAATTACCGATGCATTTGTTCCAGGAGCAGTCCAAGGAACAAATATTGTCCATCGAGATTATCATGATTTTGGAGGTTATTTATACACGGTATGTGATGAAAGTTCCAATAGTACTTTACAAATTATTGACATCTCAGACTTACCCAATAGTGTCAATGTCGTTTATGATTCTAACGATATTTTAAACCGGGCACATAATATTTTTATTGATTCTGCAAGTGCGCGAATCTATGCTTCTGGTGTTCGAAGAAATGGTATTTCTGGTTTTACCAATATCCAAGTGATTGATATTTCTGATCCAACTGCGCCGGTAGTTTTGAATAATTACAATGACATCCCTTATTCTCATGACGTATATGTAGAAGATGATATCGTTTATTCTAACTGTGGAAATGATGGATTTTTTGTGGTCGATTTTACGGATGCGACTAACCCAATAATTTTAGGATCCATGTCCACTTACACGCAACAAGGATATAATCACTCAGGATGGTTAGCTAACGATAAGCAACATTATTATCTCGCTGACGAAACTTTCAATAGAGATATGAAAGTCGTAGATGTTTCTAACTTCGATGACATTTCAGTCCTTTCTACCTTTAATGCGGAACAAACATTAGCTACTATTCCTCATAATTTAATCGTTCGTTGTGATGTCTTATATGTATCCTATTATTTTGAAGGTATACAAATTTATGATATTTCTGATCCAGCAAATCCAGTCCGAACTCATTTTTACGATACCTCAACTGAGACGAATACGAATGGGCTCTACAGGGGTAATTGGGGCGTGTACCCTTTCCTACCTTCAGGAAATATTTTAGCATCCGATATGCAAAATGGATTGTTCGTTTTGGAAGCTATCAGCGAGCATAATTGTGAGGGATCTGTTAGTACAAAAACACCAACAGATATTTATAACAATATAATTACATATCCTCAACCTGCTACTGATTTCATCCAAATCGAAATACAAACAACTGATAACCAAGCAGATACCAACTTCGAATTAATCGACTTGACTGGAAGAACGGTTCAGGTTTTCGCTTCGCAAAATTTGTTGGAAGGGAAAAATGAAATTACTTTCGACTTGAATAGTTCTATTTCCAATGGTATTTATTTCCTTAGAATTTCTAGTAAAAAAGGAAGTCAATCGCATAAAATAATTGTTAGGAAATAGGTTTATTAATGATAAACTGTTAACGGTGAATAGTTCACACCATGCTGTAGTCCACGGTGGTGTGAACCATTCACCATTCACCATTACAAAGTTCACCATTAATGATTAACACAGTATTAACCGTTCACCATTAACCATTAATCATTATTAATTCCTAATTTCAACTTTTGATTGAAAAAGGAATTATGAATATGATTTTTTGGAAAAAAAAGACAGCAGTTATTTTTGGAAAAAAAGAAAAACACTTGTTCTTCTTTTTAGTGATTAGTTTATTTTTTTCAACTAACCTACTCGCCCAAGGAAGTAGACAGACATCCATACCAGGACAAGGTGGTCAGAAAGGTTCGCCCATCCAACCTTTTCGAAAAATCTCCAAAGATTCCCTCCTCATTTTTTACTACTACATGGATAATCCGAATGAAGAATCCCCCTATGAAGATACTTTATTGAATAATTATTTTCATCAGTTCGATCCTGCTCGAAGCAGAATTTTAGATCATGGAACTTTAGGATATTTAGGAAGTCCAACCTTTCCACTTTTTTATCAATCATCACTACGTCAAGGATTTGATGTGGGGTTACACCAGTATGATTTGTATAAAATAAAAGTGGATGACCTCCGATTTTATAATCTCAAAAGAGCCTATTCTGATTTTTACTTTTCACAAGGTGGCTCGCAAGATGATATCCAGTTGAAGGGAAAATTCAGTCGAAATTTCAATAAAAATGTAAATGTAACTTTAGATTATCATCGGATCAGTCAATATGGCTCTAGGGCTCCAGTTCGATATTTTTATCAAAATCAACGTGCTCGTCATACCGCGCTGACCGGAGGTTTGACTTTTAAAAATAATGCTAATACCTACCAAGGCTTTATTGCTTTTTCTAATAATATTCATCAACAAGAAGATAATGGAGGCATTGAATCTGATACTTCCTTTTTGCAAGATAATAGTGGATTTGCGAGTACTTTAGCTATTCCTGTTTGGTTAGATGATGCCGAAACTCGACACTCGGAACAAGAGGTCAGTTACACGCATTATTACAATTATAACCCGATTCAATTTAAGGCAAATAAAAAAAGAAAGGTAGAAGAAAAGGTTAGAGCGAGAGCTGCAGCACAAGCTGCGGCTGTCCGAACTTCGACGTTAGATTCTTTGGCAAAAATCCAGATAGACTCTACTTCCATGTCAAATTCGGATAGTTTAAAATTAGCGAATCCTGCTTTAGATACTTTAAAAAAAACACCAACGGATACTCTTAAAGTTCCCCCACTTGATTCTTTGCAAAAAGCGAAAGTGGATTCTATTTCTAATCAAAATCCAACTCGACCATCCTTTGGCCCGCCTCCAAGTTTTGTCAATTCTCCACCAGAAAATACACTTCCAAAAGGTCGAACTTATACTTTGATGCATCGCCTTGCCTACAAAAGAGGAACCTATAAATTTTCAGATATTTCCGCTTTTGCAGATTCAAGTTATTATAAAAACTTATTACTCGACTTGCGTGGTTTGCGACATTATGTACAAACTCGAAAGATCGAAAACACCTTTGCCATCAGTACTTTTAAACCTCGAAAACCAGGTGCTGATCAAGTCAAACAGCAAAGTGATTTTTTCGAAATCGGCATTCGACATTCTTTCAATTGGATTGAAGAAGAAGCGGCGGATTCTACGGTCAATAATTTATTTTTGACAGGTAAATGGAACTTCGCTCCTAGCGAACGATTGAAGGTAAAAACCTATGCCCACCTTGGGCTGTGGGATAATGCGGGGGACTATCGAGTGAGTGGCGAACTGTTTTTTGACTTGAAAAAACTAGGTCAATTAAAACTGAATGGAGTCAATCAATTATATCGTCCTGAGCTTTTGCAACAACGCTTTTACATTTCAAATAGGAATGCTTGGACGAATGATTTTAAGCCTACTCTGGAGACTAACTTGAGTGCAACTTATGCTTTGCCAAAATGGGGTTTTCAAGCAAGTGGACAATATCATTTGTTGAATAATTTCATCTATTTTGATACGCTGGCAACTGCTCAACAAACGGGCGCACCGCTCAGTATTTTCCAATTAATTTTACAACAAAATATTCGATTCGGAAACTTCCACCTAGACAATGTTGTCGTTCTTCAACAAACGACCAACGATGCACTCAACTTGCCTAATCTTTTTTCTAAGCATAGTTTTTATTATAATGGAAAATGGTTTAAGCGAAAACTTCAGATCAAATTGGGAGTAGATGTGAGAATGAATAATAGCTATTTTGCCAATACTTATAATCCGTTAGTGGGCCAATTTATTTTGCAAAATGAGCAGCAGATCAACTTCTTTCCTGCCATCGATGCTTCGGCAAGTATCAAAGTCCAACAGTTTAGATTTTTTGTGAAAGCAGAAAATTTAACTCGATTTTTTGCAGATGCGGTGGGGTCAATTCAAGCGAATGAGCAATATTACCAGGCAGCTCTTTATCCTATTCAGAATACTCGATTTAGGTTGGGATTGGGATGGAAGTTTGGAAATTAATGGTTAACGGTTAACACCACAAAGGATTAACCGTTCACCATTAACCGTTCACCATTAATTAAAGTTCATAATTCGGAGTCAATTTCTCATCGTGACCGGAGTAGAAATCATTGATAATTTTAACCACTTCCTCTGGGTCATCGGTGATCGGAATTAAGTTCATATCATCAGCGCTGATGTTTCCTTCTTGGTGAAGCATGACATTTTCAATCCACTCATTCATTCCAGTCCAGAATTTTTTACCAACCAAAATAACAGGTACCCGTGTAATTTTTTTAGTTTGAATCAAAGTCAAAACTTCGAACAATTCATCCATTGTTCCAAATCCACCAGGCATTGCGATAAATGCTTGAGCATATTTTACGAACATCACTTTCCTCACAAAAAAGTAGCGATAATTCAAATTCAATTCAGGATCAATGTATGGATTATGGCTTTGCTCAAAGGGCAAATCAATATTTAATCCAACGGAAACTCCACCTGCTTCTTTCGCACCTTTATTTCCTGCTTCCATGATTCCGGGACCACCTCCGGTGATTACTCCAAAACCTTCCTTTACTAATCTACCTGCAATTTGATCAGCCAATTCATAATAAAATGTACCCGGTTTGGTTCTCGCTGATCCAAAAATAGAGATACAAGGATCAACATGATTCATCGTTTCAAATCCTTCGACAAACTCTGAAATCACTTTGAACATGGTCCAAGCATTTTCACCTTTCAATTTTGTCCATTGTTTCATCGCCTGATTTGGCTTGTTGTTTTCTTCGTTATTTTCCATATTAATTATTTTTGTAGTTGGATTTTCCAAATCCAGTATTACGATTTTTAAGATTAAAAATTATACGTGTACTGGATTTGGAAAAGCCAGCTACGTGTTTCGTTATTCGCAAAAAAAGCCTACCAATGAACTTGGTAGGCTTTGCTATTTATATAAAATTATTACAAATTTCAAATTTTTACGACTTGTTCTTTTTTCTTCAAACCTTCTCTAGCATAAAACTATCGTATTCTTTTTTCACAAATCTAACTAAATCATCTACATCTCTATACTGTGAAAACAGATCTTGGAGTATTTGACTTTTTGAAGTTACCGTTGATGGAATAACATAACTAGCCACATCATCGGTAGTAATCACTTCACCACTCAAGATAATTAATCGCTCAATTACATTCCGAAGCTCTCGAATATTCCCAGTCCAGTTCACTTCTTGGAGTGCAAGAAGTGCAGACGGTTCGATTTTTTTAGGAGCGACTCCATATTCTGTACAAATTGATTCGATAAAATAATTAGCCAACAACGGAATATCACTTCTTCGTTCATTAAGTGTTGGTACTTTTATAATAATCACCGCTAATCGATGATATAAATCCTCTCTAAAATTCTTAGCATTAATCTCATCTCGCAAATCTTTGTTCGTAGCGGCAACTACTCGAACATCAACAGAGATTTCTTTATCACCACCCACTCTTACGATTCTACTTTCTTGCAGTGCTCTCAAAACTTTTGCTTGAGCAGAAAGGCTCATATCTCCAATCTCATCTAAGAAAATAGTACCACCATTAGCTTGTTCAAATTTTCCAATCTTTTGTTTGTAAGCTCCGGTGAATGATCCTTTTTCATGACCAAACAATTCACTTTCAATCAATTCAGAAGGAATTGCTGCGCAATTCACTTCAATAATCGGCCCTTCAGCACGAGCACTTTTAGCATGTAACCATCTTGCTACTAACTCTTTCCCTGTTCCATTAGATCCATTAATCAAGACTCTAGCATCAGTTGGAGCAACTCGATCAATCGTTTCTTTGATTTTCAAAATTGGTTCTGACTCACCAATAATCGCCTGACTTTTAGCTTTGCTGACTCTTCTTTTTAATACTTTATTATCAGTAATCAAGCTTGACTTATCCATTGCATTCCGAACAGTAATCAAAAGTCGATTCAAATCTGGTGGTTTTGAAATAAAATCAAAAGCGCCTTTTTTCACCGCATCAACTGCCGTGTCAATATTTGCATGACCAGAAATCATAATTACTGGAGTATCACTAGAAATAGTTTGCACCCGTTCGAGTGCTTCCATTCCATCCATCTTTGGCATTTTAATATCCATGATAACTACATCATATTTGGATTTTTTTAACTTACCTAAGCATTGGATGCCATCATTTGCTTCATCTACATCATACTTTTCAAATTCAAGAATTTCTCTTAAAGTATTTCGGATGCTTGCCTCATCATCTACAATCAGAATTTTTGCCATTGGGATATTTTTAACAGGTGATTACTAAATCTTTGAAAATCATATTAATTTTCATCAATAATTTTAACGGGAAAACACTTATAAAAGTTACCCTACTTTAAAGATAAATATTATTTTTTTTAAGATACATAAAAGAGAACAATTTTGGGTTAAGTTCTGCTGTTTTTAAAAAAATCAAGAGTCAGAAATCAGGCTGTGCGCTCAATCAGGAGTCAGTTTTTTTTTCAGTAATTGCTATTCCCTCAAGAGATACTCGCTGTTATTTCGAGGTTTTTTTAACAGGTTTCCACAAAAAATCACCTGATTTTTTATAATTTTTTTTCGCAAAAATATTATTTTAAATCACCCAACCCTATAAATTGTCCTTGAAATGACTTACCTTCGCGGGTCATTTCAAAAAAAGAGAAATATTCATGAGGACAAAACTTTCGCAATTTAACTTCGAATTACCACCTAAGTTGGTAGCAAAATATCCAACTGAAAACCGAGATGAATCTCGATTAATGGTTGTTCATAAAGATACAGGATTAATTGAGCACAAGATGTTCAAAGAAGTTTTGGAATATTTTGAAGATGGAGATACTTTCATTCATAACGACACTAAGGTTTTCCCTGCTAGGCTCTATGGCTGCAAGGAAAAAACGGGTGCTAAAATTGAGGTCTTTCTTTTGAGAGAACTTAATCATGAAGCTCGACTTTGGGATGTTTTGGTTGATCCAGCCCGAAAAATCCGAGTAGGAAATAAATTATACTTCAACGATAAAGATGATGAGCAAGAAGTATTGATTGCAGAGGTAGTCGATAATACGACTTCTCGAGGTCGAACTATTCGATTTTTGTTTGAAGGAACGGATGATGAATTTCAAGAAAAATTGGAAGAACTAGGTAATACTCCTCTTCCAAAATACTTGGATCGACCGGTCGAAGACATGGACAGAGAAAGATACCAAACAGTTTATGCTAAAAATATGGGTGCCGTTGCTGCCCCAACTGCAGGTTTACACTTCAGCGAAGAATTACTCAAGAGATTAGAATTAAAAGGGATTGAGCCTGCTTTTGTAACCCTTCACGTTGGCTTAGGAACTTTCAGAAGTATTGATGTAGAAGATCTTTCTAAGCACAAGATGGACGCTGAATATTTCAAAATTGTAGCTGAAACTGCAGAAATCGTTAACAAGGCTACTGCCAATAAAAAACGAGTTTGCGCGGTTGGAACTACTTCTATGCGAACCATCGAATCAGCAGTTTCTGCTGAATCTACTTTGAAAGCTGCGGAAGGTTGGACAAACAAATTCATCTATCCTCCTTACCAGTTTAGCATTGCAGATAGTATGATCACCAATTTCCATTTGCCAAAATCTAGTTTATTGATTATGGTTTCTGCTTTTGGTGGAGCGGATTTGATCAAAGAAGCTTATGCTCAAGCAATCAAAAAGAAATATCGTTTCTTTAGTTATGGAGATGCGATGTTGATTATTTGAAAAAATAAACTTTACGATATAAAAAAAGTGTTAGTGCAATTGGCACTAGCACTTTTTTTTTATTCTGACAAAATGTGAATAATTGAAGACATAAACAAATATAATATTTATGCGAATCAACCGTAATAATCCCACCTTTCCAATACTACACTTTGAAACCCATTTTTATAAAAAGAACATTCGAGAATGGTTAGGTGACTGAATATCAACAAGCTACCATCTACTTTAATAATTTTTTTTCTTTCCTCCTCTCTTATTATTTTTGGAAAATAGCGTTCAGAATTAGATCATCAAAAATCAATTTATCTCAATTTTTACAATGAACCGGTTCAACTTATTTTTAATGAGCAGATCTTAATTGAAGGTTCTTTTCAAGCTGACAAAAATTCCATTTCCGACTTTTATACAAAAATCGAATTCTGTCCTTACCCGATAGTTTAAAAGCCTACCAACATAAATTTCAATTAAACGATTGGTTATTTTACGAATTATTCCGAGCTTCTATACTGCAAATTTATGAGGGAAAAAGTGATGCGCAAAAAAATTAAACAATTGGTTCTTTTTGACAAAAGCTGGTTATAATACACGATTGACCTCCCTAGCCGATTATGTTTTTGCCTAGTTCATTCGAAAACATTTTTGAAACCCCATTGACAGCAAAACATTTGCCAACCTTAGCAATATTCACCGCAAGGTTGAAACCATTGGAACATATTTAAACGTACATTCCTTGAAGCCCAACGAAAATGAAAAACCCTTTTCCTTTGAACTTAGGAATGCGAACTAAATAGAAAACTAAAATTCAAATGGAGATATCAAGAATCTAGATTAAATATCAAGTTTGATTTAAACTTGATCAATGTCATGGAACACTCCCCTCTTTTTGAAGAAGCAAAATATAATCAAACACCGCTCTCCAACTCTGCTTCAAATTCCTTACTTCCTCAGTTCAAAGAAATTTTTAAATTCAAAACCGAAATAGAAGCACTTGAAATCATCGCCATTTTTACTCGATCTGCGTTTTGATATAAAGATGATCAAGATTATTTTGGTAGAAACAAACCAATAATTAGAGATGAATTATTCCACTACCCTTACTCCGATTGCGAAGACCGGTCAGCACTCTTTTATTATTTGGTAGACGAATTACTTCAGTTGCCAATGATCGTCATAGCCTACTATGATCACCTAACTATAGCCGTTGCAATCACTAAATCTATTGGAAAACCAATTCGCTTTGAAAATAGAAAATACTTAATCTGCGACCCTACTGAACCACATAACCCAGAAAAAATTGAAAATGCCCCAAATGGCTATAGAAATCGATCATTTGAAGTTTTGAAAACTAATTAATCACCTTCCCATAACTACCTATTAATCAGACTTTTACACATAAAAAAACATCTAACTTACTTGAAATTTAAATTTTATGATGGTCTGATTTTTGAATTGTTAAAACATAAGTAAAAAGTATTGCTATAATAATTTTTGTTTGTTACATTTGTGGCAAAATCAAGCATTGCTTTCTATTTTTAGAAAACATTTTTTCATCATAATATTTCATTATCGTCATATGTATTGGACATTAGAATTAGCACATCATCTCGAAGAAGGCCCTTGGCCAGCAACCCGTGATGAATTAATCGATTACGCTATCCGTTCGGGCGCGCCTCTTGAAGTAATTGAAAACCTTCAAGCAATGGAAGACGAGGGAGAGATTTACGAAAACATGGAAGATATTTGGCCTGACTATCCGCGAAAAGATGATTTTCTTTTCAACGAAGACGAATATTAATCTTCTAGTTATTAAAACGTATCAGATTATCTATTAGTCCATTAATCTTAAATTGAGATTAGTAGGCTTCTTCATGATAGATTTTAGAAAAAAGTTTTACATTCAAAGAGTGTAAAACTTTTTTTGCTGCCATCTATTTTTTTTTAAATACCACTTGCAGTAATGCTTATCGGGTAAAAGTGTTTTCTCTAAAGAAAACACAAAGCTCTCCATTTTTTTTACTGAAAAAATCAAACTATCTGCAAACGCTCTGTGAGTTGCTCGTGATACAAACTATTGTCACTTACGTTAGCTAAGGAATGCGAACTAAATAGATTCAGAATCTAAATTAAATAGGAAATATTAGAATTATTCTCAATCCATTCGTAACCTATTCTACTTATTTCGGTAAAACATAGACCTATATGTTTTAAAAAAAAGACTCTGCCTCTCTCCGTTTATGGGCATCTTTTTTTTTAGAAAAAAAAAAAAAACCACGTCACAATTAATTCAACACTTTTTAAATCAATATTATCTATTTTGATTCAAGGAATATTATTGATTTAAAAAAAATAGCCCATCTTATTAAATTAAAGATATTAAACACCTGTAATTTATTCACTATCAATGAGTAATGAATTACTTTATCCCTTAATTATATGATGCAAGTTTATTTTATTTATTTAAAAAATTATACTTTCATAAAAAAAGGCACAAATTTTGAACATCTGTGACATAAAAGTTATTACTTTTACAAAAAACTACATTAAATTTAGGGATAGCATAAATAAGTATACTTTACATGAAAAACTTGATAGAAATCTCCAAAATTGTTACCAAGAAGAAGGTTAGAAAAATTGAAATTTTTGATGACCATTCCTTAAAACATAAAAACAGTAAATTTAATGAGTTCTATGAAGCCTTAATGGCCAATAAATTTAAGAACGATAGAGATGCTGCTTCTTTCCTTTACGCTTGTAGTCCAACCGATGATAAATATCGACAACTCAAATCACGTTTTAGAAAGAGATTATTAAACACACTATTCTTTTTAGATGTAAATCTTCCTTCTACCTCTAATTATGATCGAGCTTATTATTCTTGCAACAAAGATTGGACGTTGGTCAAAATCTTAATGTCCAACGAAGCGATTCATACTGCTTCCGCTTTGGCTCGACAAATTTTGACGACTGCTTTGAAATTCAAATTCGCAGATGTAATTGTCAATTGTGCTCGAATTCTACGTAGATATGCAGCTCAATCTGGTGACGATAAGAATTATGAAATCTACGATCAACACAGCAAGCAATTTCAAAATGTGTTGGATGCCGAGATTCGTTCGGAAGAGTTATATCAGCGAGTGATTATGAATTATCACAAGCCAATAGGCAAAGCTTCTGATCTAGAAGAAAGAATTGGAACCTATTGTGATGCGTTGGTGGAGCTTTCTGAGATTTATGATTCGCCAATTGTCATTTATAATATGTACTTAGTTTGGGCATATCGATATGAAATGTTGCGGGATTTTGATGCGATGCTAGAAGTTTGCAACAAAGCTGAAAAGTATATTGAAGATAGTCCGGCCTACTATCAAGATGATAAATTGGCAACTTTCCAAATGAAGAAGATGTCAGCATATCTTCATTTGAGAGATTGGAAAAATGGAAAAATCAATGCCGAAAAATGTTTACAATCTTTTCCAAAAGGAAGTACGACTTGGTTTAGCTTCATGGAATATTATCTTCTTTTGGCCATTCATACGGAGAATAATATTAACGCATTAGCAATTTTCAATGATGCATCGAATCTTTCTAAGTTCAAAAAATTACCAGCGCGTACTCGTGAAAAATGGAAAATTTATGATGTTTTCTTGAACTACATTATCGAAAGTCAAGGAGATTCTAATCCAGTATTGTTGACGCAAAGACGTAAGAATTTCAGAGTTTCTCGCTTCATCAATGACCCAGTTTTATATCCAAAAGATCAACGAATATTTACCGTTTTGATGGTAATTGCTCAAATGTTATTTTTGATTGAGAAGAAAAGTTATAATAATGCGGCCGAGCGAATTGACCGATTGAAAAGTTATGCAAATCGTCAATTGAAAAAAGAAGAATATTTTAGAACGATTCAATTTATTCGTTTACTGCAACAATTAGTGAAAGCTGATTTCCAAATTGAAAACTTAAGCAACGTCGATAAATATTATAATCGCTTAATTGAAGAACCATTTTTCTACCGAGGTTTAATCTCAGAATTAGAAGTATTACCTTACGAAAAATTATGGAATATGGTTTTGGCAAGACTTTAAAATTAATCTTTTCCAGAATAAAAAAAAGACTTGCTCCAAATACTATCGGGTAAGTCTTTTTTTTGGAAAAATATAGATAGTAAATATTAAATTTGTGTGATGAAATATTACCTCATATCCTAGCCCGCTCCTTTTTAGGAGAAAGGCTGAGTTAGCTTTCTTAAAAAGAAAAGAGCTCAAATAAGAAAGGATGAGGTCGAACAGAAACACTAACAAAATAAAATAATCCCCCTTGAAAAAAATAATAATTACCATAGATGGGCATTCTGCCTGCGGGAAATCTACCCTTGCAAAAGCATTGGCGAACGAATTAAATTTTGGATACATCGACACGGGTGCGATGTATCGAGCAGTTACTTTTTACTTTTTGGAAAACAGAGTGAACATCCAAAAGACTGCCGAAATGGAAAAAGCACTCAAAAGAATCAACATCACTTTTAAAAGTACGGTCGGTGGAAACCGGACCTATCTGAATGGAAAAGATGTAGAAGATGTCATCCGAAAAATGTTCGTTTCCAAAAATGTAAGTCATGTGGCTGCCATTAGTCCTGTTCGAAGAATGGTCGTCAAGCAACAAATAGAAATGGGCCAACTCAAAGGCATCGTGATGGAAGGTCGAGACATTGGGACCGTCGTTTTTCCAAAGGCTGAATTAAAAATATTTTTAACCGCAGACGAGGAGGTTCGAACCAATCGTCGATATGATGAATTGATAAAAAAAGGGCATAAAGTAAGTATAAAATCAATCAAAGAGAATTTGCGTGAAAGAGATCATATTGACTCGACTAGAAAAGATAGCCCGCTAAAAAAAGCGCAAGAAGCCGTTTTAATTGACAACTCCAACATTACTCCCAAAGAGCAACTGGCAATGGTTTTAGGATTATCAATTGAGAGAATTAGAACGCTAACCATTGCTGATAACAAAATAGCTGCCGCAAAATCAAAACCTGAACCTCAAAAAAATACCAGACCAACTACCTCAAAAAACACGAATCAACCTGCTCCTAAAAATCAAAATACACCACAGAAAAACACCCCACAAAATCAACCTAATAAAAAAGTAACTGCGCAAAATATAAAACCAAGTCCCCAAAAAAGGACTAATCAACCTACTCCCAAAAACCAAAAAGTACCACAGAAAAATACACCACAAAATCAACCTAATAAAAAAGCGACTGTTCAAAACACAAAACTAAGTCCACAAAAAGGGACAAACCAACCTGCTCCCAAAAATCAAAAAATACCACAGAAAAATACTACGCAAAATCAACCTAATAAAAAAATAACTGCGCAAAATACAAAACTAAGTCCCCAAAAAAGGACTAATCAACCTGCTCCCAAAAACCAAAAAGCACCACAGAAAAATACACCACAAAATCAACCTAATAAAAAAGCGACTGTTCAAAACACAAAACCAAGTCCACAAAAAAGGACAAACCAACCTGCTCCCAAAAACCAAAAAGCACCACAAAAAAATACAACGCAAAATCAACCTAATAAAAAAATAACTACGCAAAACGAAAAACCGAATCCGCAGAAAAAAAGCAATCAACCTACTGCTAAAGACCAAAATCCAGCACAGGGAAATTTTCTAAAAAATCAAAGTAATGAAAAACCTGGGGAAAGAAAAACAAAACCAACTACTCAACAAAAGGCAAAGCAGCCTGCTAAAAAAGTAGTTCAAAAAAAACCTAAACCTACTCCAACGGCCAAAAAGAAACCGAATAAACCTGCTCAAAAAAATCAAAAAAACGAGCAGCAGAAAGTTCCTTCAAAGCCAACAAGTAAAACTTTAAGCGAAGCAGAAAAGAAAAAAGTGATCATGAGAAAATCTGATAAAAAATAAATACTTAAATTACTCCTCCGTAAACTGATGTAGTATCCAAAAAAAATCCCTCCAACGAAATTCGCTGGAGGGATTTTTTTTATTGATTTTATTGGTTGACCAAAGGAGAAACTTTTCTTCCAATTAATCGAATTGAATCTAATAATTGAGCATGAGATAAACCGACATCCATTTGAAAACTAAATCTTGAAATACCACCCAATGCTTCACTATGACGAAGTATTTTCTCTGCAACTTCTTCTGGACTTCCAATTACGATGGCTCCCAATTCCCCAGTTTGAGCTGCGAATTTTGCTCTACTCATCGGTGCCCATCCTCTTTCTTTTCCAACCTTGTTCATCATTTTTTCGTAGCCAGGATAAAAATTATCCATCGCTTCTTCTTTAGTATTTGCGGCATAGCCAAAGGAATGTAAACCTACTTTTAATTGATCAGGTGCAAACCCTGCCTTTGCACCAGCTTGCCTATACAAATCAACTAGTGGTCGAAATCGATGCGTCTCTCCACCAATAACTGCTACCATCAATGGCAAACCTAAAGTTCCTGCTCGAACAAATGAAGCAGGCGTTCCACCTACTCCCAACCAGATTGGTAATTGCTTTTGCACCGGTCTTGGGTAGATGGCTTGGTGATGAAGTGGCGCTCGAAACTTTCCAGACCAATCAATTATTTCATTCTCCCGAATAGCCAAAAGGAGTGCTAATTTTTCAGAAAAAATCGCATCATAATCTTGAAGGTTAAAACCAAATAGCGGAAATGATTCCGTAAATGAACCTCGCCCTGCAACTATTTCTGCCCGCCCATTTGAAATTAAATCAAGTGTAGCAAAATTTTGAAAAACTCGAACTGGGTCTGCTGCACTTAGAACGGTTACCGCACTCGTCAATCGAATATTTTTGGTGCGAGCTGCTGCTGCAGCTAAAATCATCGTAGGCGCGGAGTCCAGAAATTCTTTGCGATGATGCTCGCCAATTCCGAAAATATCTAAACCAACTTGGTCAGCCAATTCAATTCTTTCGAGCAGTTCAGCCATAGAATTTGAATTATCCTTTGCTGTACTATTTTCGCTTTGTTGAGGAGAAGCTGCAAAACTATCAATTCCTATTTCCATTATTTTTCCTTTTCTATTTAAAATTCATTGATTTTCGAAATCAAATTAAATTTAAACTAGTGTAATTTTTTATAATAAATATAAGATACTAGTACTAAAACCATTGCCAGTAGTGCCGGTGGAAACTCACCATCACCGATCATTACATGTGCAAAAAAAGCAAGTACTGTATCAAAGAAAAAACCAGCATATGCCCATTCAATTAATGTTTTTGATTGCTTCGTCCAAATGGCTAGCAAGCCTAATAATTTTGCGGCAGCCAACGGGTAAACAATATAAGATGGGTATCCCAACTTCGTAAAAAGTTCACTCACCTCAGCATGATTAAGAATGTACATTCCAACTGAAAACAACATTAATACAGTTAATAATCCTGTACTCGCCCAATAGATGTATTTTTGATTTTTCATTTAATCTTCATTTAATCTTCATTTAAAGTGTTTTGAAATAAATTAATTTTATTAGTAAGGTCGTTGTTTAAAGTTTCCTCTTTAATTCCCTCTTCAGAGAAATTTTGAAAAAATGAAGATAGCGAAAAATCTGTAACCACATTCCCTCCGAAGTGAGGTAGCAATTCCTTCGTGACTTTTAAGGCATTCGCTCCACCTCTTCCACCTGGCGAAGCAGCCATCAAAAACATGGGTTTATTCTTCCAAATTTTCATATCGACTCTCGAAGCCCAATCCCAAATATTTTTAAAAACAGTCGTGATCATTCCATTATACTCCGCTAAAGAAATAACAATCCCATCTGACTCCTCAATTAATGCTCTAAACTTATGAGCATTTTCAGGAATGCCAATTTCAGCTTCTAAGTCAGGGCTGTAAAGTGGTAATTCTAAATCATTTAAATCGGCAACGGTAACCGTAGCGTTTTCTATTTTATTAGCAACAAAAGTTGCGAAGGTTTTATTGATTGACTTTTTGCTATTGCTGGCACCGAAGGCTAATATTTTTTTCATAATTGTAAATTAATTAATTAATTAAGAAAATGTGATTTATTTTAGACCTATGCATTTGATCCAAAATAATTAATAATAATAATAGCACAAAAGTAGGAGGTAAAATATGGGTGAGCATTAATCTATATTAAGAATTCTCTAGCATACCCTTTTATTTTTTGCCACAAATTCTCACGAACTTGCCTGACCAACCGCTACCGTATGCACACAAATTGGCAGCTTTTTTTTTACCACGAATTAGCACGAATTTCACAAAAAAATTACTCGTTGTTTTCCTCTCGAATGAATTTCGTCAAGTCGAAATTGGCGAAATTTCACGAAATCCTTACTCTTTTGACTTTCGTGGAATTTCGTACGCATCTGACTTATCAGATGCAATTAGTAAATGAGATATAATCGTAAAAAAATTCGTGTAATTCGTGAAAATTCGTGGCAAAAAACTTAATACTCATTTGTGCGCATACGGTAACTAACCGATAGGCAGGTTCTAGAAATTCGTGGCAATTTTCAAAAAATGTACGGTAGAGAAATTAAGAAAGGGAATTACTTCTTGAGATTCCTTTCTCCTTTAACTTTACTCAACGCTTCGGGAGTGATGCCGAGGTAGGAAGCGATCATCCTCTGAGGAACTCTTTGCACAATTTGTGGATAAGTCTCTATAAAATGTTCATAACGTTGGATAGCTGAAGAACTCATTAACATGATCACTCTTCTTTGAAGAACACCTACTCTTTTAAATATTTTTGCAACATTTACTTTAACTTCTCCTTTAAGTTTTTTTTCTAATATTTCAAGAATTGAATCTTCTAAAGCATCAATAAATAATACACTAGGTTCATCTGTACCAAGGTAATCTGAAATAATCCATCCTTCAGTCCCAAACATAAAAATATGTTCTTTCCCTTTTTCATCAATATAATACGAGCGAATTAGCCCTGACTTTACAACATAAGCTTTGCTATTCAGTTCTCCACTTCGTTGCAAGATTTGTCCTTTTTTGACCGTTATTTCTTTCAAATTAAATACTTTAAAGTTGTTAGTGAATTGGAATTTAAATATAAAAAATCCCGCCAACGAAAACTCGCTGGAGGGATTTTATTTTTATTACAAAAGAAATTCGAAATTATCGAATCAAGGTGACTTCACCTGATCGAACGATTTCATTATCAAAATCTCCAATCGGACAACCTAATGTCATTACATAAACATAAACATCCATTGGAGCAGGTTTATCTCCATCCATTCCATCCCAAGGTTCACCAGTATCAGATGAATAAACAGGATTTCCCCAACGGTTAAATATTTTTATTGCTAAAACTTCTTCTATTCCTTCTTCTGTCAATGCATTAAAAGTATCATTTAATCCATCTCCGTCTGGAGTAAATGCATTTGGAATTATTACAGATTCTGGATCACATGGTAAGTTTACGATCAGGATGAAACTTAATGGTAGGTCACAACCTTCTTCATCTGTTACAGTAAAGGTATAAGTCGTACTTTGCTGTAGTGGCAAAGCCATCGGACTTTCGCAATTGGTACAACTTAATCCATTTAATCCTATTGTTGTTGTAGAAGTCCATATTGTGCTCGCAATTGGATTTGTTGAAACAATCAACAAATCAGGCACTTGGAAAGAATCAGGATAATCAATATTTGTAGTAACTGGGAAGTTCGCAACAACAATTCCAAATGGATCTTCAACTACTCCTGATAAACCTGTATAAATACAGTTTCCATCTTGAACTGAGATATCATAATCCCCTGCTGAAAGATCTGTAAAAATTGGATTTGCTTGGAATGGACCTTCATCTAAACTATACAGCAAACCTTGAGGAGTGAGAATTTCTAATTCTCCATCGTTACCTTCTGGACAAGTAGGTGCAATAAAATCTGTTGTTATTGCAAACGAATTATCTTCCTCTACTTCCACACTTCCTGTAGAAGTACAATTATTATTATCAGTTACTGTTACCGTATAAACTCCCGCAGGTAAATTATTGACCATCGGTACATTTCCTGCTCCGGCAACACTCCATTCATAATTAATCGCTCCTCCTGGATCTACAAAAACAGAAACGGAACCTTCACTTCCACTTGGACAAGTTGATGTAGACTGGAAACTCAAAGTGACGGTTGGATAATTATTCAAAGTAATTGCACTCGTAGAATCACATCCTAAAATTGAGGTAAATGTTTCGGAGTAAGTCATTGGTGCAGAAACCATATTACCGTGAATCATCACAGATTCTCCTACACAAACTAAGGTATCACCCGAAGTAGCAATTGAAGTAAAAGATAACAACACCGTATCTACACTATAACATCCTGTCAAAGAATTACTCGCAGTCACGATGTATTGCATCTCCTCATCAGGATCAAGTACGTTTACCGTTTGGCAAGTATCGCAATCTAAGAAATCATCTGGAAGCCATTTGAAAGTATCAAAATTACCCACCACAGTAAATGAGGTATCTTGCGTTGGACAGACAACTGCATTTTCAGGCATCGTCATATTGACTGTATTTGGATCAACGATAATTTCAACCATATCAGTTTGAACACCACCACAAGAATCAATTACAGTTACCGTATACGTTCCACCATCCCAAACTGTAAAAGTAGAATCCGTAGTTCCATCTTGCCATTCGTAACTCACGAAATGCGTAGTCGCATTTAACTCAAGTGAAGCATTATCACATATAGTAATCGTACCTCCTAAATCTAATTCATAAGGCTCAGGCACTTCTGTAAATTGAATCATATTATTGGAGTAATCACATTCTCCAATATTTGTATTTGGAAAATCCGTATTCAAATCATAAGGTGTATTCGTCGTATTATCATCATTGACTACGACAAAAACTGGATCATCATATTGTGCTGGAATCGTAAATTCTACGAAAGCACAACTATCAACTGCAACAATTACCCCAAGCAATTCTGAATCAAGAGCAGTCGTTGCTCCTGCGGTAGGATCACTTGTATAAAAAGTAATCGAAGTCGTATTAGACAAAACGTTATCACCAGTATTACAAACTTCCAAAGTAACTATCAATTCATTTAAAGCACATTGCACATCGACACTTGCGATAGAAGCATCTGCTCCTAATTGTTGACCATGTTGGGTCAAGAAATTATTTAAGATAACATCATCCCCAACGATATGATGTTTTTGTTGGACAATAGGAATACTCAAATCTTCATTGATATTTACATTGAAGTAGGAATTTTGATTCCAAACTTTCCGAGTGGTTTGCCAAGGAAAAGTGCTTGAAGAATATGCTCGAAGGAATCCAACATCGTTATTAGCATTAAGTTGAGTAATGGCACCTACTACTAAAATCTCAGTCAATCCATCTCCATCTACATCCACAATAACTGGGGATTCTGCTTGAGCATTTGAAAAAACAGGATCAGTAAATAAAATAGTTCCATTGGTTCCATCCAAAATTTCTAATGCTTCTGCTCCTCTTGCAACGATTTCAAAATCAGCATCTCCATCAAAATCAAAAGTCATTGGACTCGATAAGTTATTAGCATTTGCTACAGATAGTGTCATCCATTTTACGCTAAAGTCAAGTTCCAATGCGACTATATTAGTTGCTGTTCTAAAAACAATTTCTAATTGGTCATCTCCATCAATATCAGCAATAGTCGCTTGAGAAGCATTGTCTCCCGGATCATATTGTCCCAAAATAGTATTGGTTTGCAAATCCCATCCATAAATCAAATTAGGACTAGTCGCAGGATTAGTTGGAACTAATGCTGAAACAACTGCATCTAAATCTCCATCTTTATCTATATCTGCAATCGATACCATTCCATTCCCCAAACTCAAACCTGCTTCCATCGCTATGGTTGCATTTCCAGAAACTACATCTACTGCATAAACTTTATTTCCCATCACTAATTCCAGTCCTTCACAATTGGGGCAAACTCCATCATCCAATACATCTACTGCTACTGCTTGTTGAGCATCTGGAGAAGTAATAATTGGAAGCACCACCAAAACACTCAAATCTGTCGAATTAAAAATTCTATTATTAAAATAAATTTCAGCAGAACCATCTCCATCAAAATCTGCAATACCAATTTTCGAAGAAATATTATCTCCAAATCCAGGTATGTTGGTTGAAGGAGTAGCTTGTGATCCATCATGCTCATATCGGAAAAGAGAAGAACCTTGAGCTACAAATATTTCACTCGTTCCATCTTTGTCAACATCAGCTACAGCTACTTGCACATCATTAATAAATGAAGAAGTAACAATAGTTATTTCCATTTCTAGTTGACCATTAGTTCCATCAAATATTTGAATATTATTAGAAGTGGTACTGCTCCGTTTAGGTATGATTACCTCAGGCGTTCCATCTCCGTCAATGTCTGCGGTGATCGGAGTTGTTCCTGAGGTAGTTTCCACATTACTTTGCCACTTCAATTCCGCCTGCACATCATTATCTGCATTCGTAAACAAACAATCATCTGCACACTCATTATAAAATGCTAAATCACAACCATCTTGTCCACAACATCCTGGATCAAAGCAATCAATCAATCCATTGCCATCGTCATCAATTCCGTTGTTACAAATTTCTCCACAAATAATTTCACTCACTTCTAACGAATCAACAAATTCACATGCTCCCATCGAAATCGTCAAAACATAAACACCTGTATCTCCAACGGTAATCATCGACGTCGTCGCTCCTGTACTCCATAAAAATTCAGCCCCTAAAATATCTGTCCCCAGAGTTACGGAATCGATATTACAAATCGTCGTGTCATTTCCTAAATCAAATGCAAACTGATTACTATTTAAAATATTCCCAGTAGGAACAATTGTACCCGAAGAATTATCAAAATGCTCTGTTCCTGATTCTATGTTGTTATTGAAAAAAGTAGAATTATTAATATTCAAAGTAGCGGTAGAAACAGCTGTGTTATCATTCAAGTCTCCTCCTAAGAAAATTGCCCCACCTTCTGATTGATTCAAAAATCCACCACCAAGTATGGTAGTCGCTGAGTTATTTAAAAAATAACAATTGTCAATCGTATGATTATGAGCATCCACTCCAACATCATCTGATCGATCAAAAATAGCAATTGCTCCCCCTGAATTTCTTTCGAAAGATAAATCTCCATTATCTGCCGCAGAACTGAATACACTATTTTCACAAAAATAACTATCAGAAATATTTACAGTTTTTACATTTTGAATAGAAACAGCTCCACCAACTCCTCCATTCGCTAAATTCTCAACTCGATTGCTTGAAAATTCTGAATCAGTAATGGTCAAACTTGCATTGGTTCCAGCAGGAACTAAATTATCCATTTTCCCATCAAAATAAACTGCCCCAAAAGAAGCATCCCCAATATTCAATAGTTCATCATCCAAAGTATTGTTATTGACAAATTGACAATTATCTATCGAAATAGATAACGCGGAAGAATCAACATTTACCAGATGAATAGCTGCCCCACTTGATAGGTAACTTCCATCCATACATTGCTCTTCAGTAGATTGTCCATTTTGAATAGTCAAATTAGCAAAGTTGATCGCATGAGCTACATTCACCCCATTATCAGCTAATGAAGTTGGACATCCTGTATTTGAATAATCGTACACAAATCCTCTCCGCACTCCATCTCCATCAACTATCACCTCCCCATCATCTTCTACTCCAAAAAATGTTACCGTATAATCTTCAGGAATCAAAGCAATCGCAGTCGTACTTGGAGTCGCCGCTGGCAAACTATAAGTCCCACTATGCACAAAAATCGTATCGCCACTACAAACCGAATTATCCAAAGCGTATTGAATCGTTCGACATGGACTTCCAGGATCACCACACATAAATATATCTACACCGGTACCTGCATCCACATGAGAATTTCTAATACAATCCACCACCGTCACCTCAATAGAATAATCAATTGAACAATCTAAATCTGCATTCCCAGCAGTCAATGTCAAAGTGAAAGTTCCAACCGTATTAAATTGGTAAACTAAATTTGCACCAGTTCCAATTTCTAAACTATTCAATGTCCAACTAAAAGTAGTCGCATTCGTCGAAGTACTCGCAAAAAATATCTGAGGTGCTCCTGCAAAAATTGTCGTATCACTTCCTGGATTAAAAGACAAATCTTCAATTGGCGTATCACAATCTGTATCACAAACTATTGAGCCAGTCAAACTAACTCTTGGTCCATTGACAAAAAATGTCATCCGATCAGCTTGCCCTTGCGTGAAAGCAGTCAAACATTCCAAAGGATTAATATCCATATAATTTTCACGCATATCATTTACATCGGTCGTAAACGGGTTATTCGCACTTGTATCATCTGCATCGGTGAAGCAACTATTTTCATCTACTTCACAAGGTGCTTCTGCCATTGTCCAATCTGGTGGAGTGTCACAAACTCTATCTCCATCCAATAAACAATTATCATTTCCACAACCTGATTGAAAAGTATGATACAATCCTAAATAATGCCCCATCTCATGTGCTAAAATCGTAGAATTTTCAGGAGACGATCCAAAAAATTCTGCCTCAATTACAATCCCATCTCGATCCGTCCCATGAAAAGCAGGCATGTATGAATACCCTCGAAGAGTTCCTACCAATGCATTACTACTCACCCCCGTCACTACCCAAATATTAATATACTTCGTCGGATCCCAACGATCAGTTTCTTTCAATAACAAATCTTCTGTCTCAATGATCACATTGGTGTAATCGGTAGACTCCTCCCGAGTAATTCCTGTGGAAGGATCGCCCACAGGATTATTTTTTGCCAAACAGAATTCAATTTCTGTATTCACTCCTGTTCCAGAAGATCCATCAAACGCAGCATTCAAATCTTGAATAGCTTGCTCGACTTGAGCCATATCAATATTGGTACCTGATCCTACTGCCTCACCTGAATGAACCACGTGCACAACAATTGGTAAAGTAAAATCTGCTAACATACTTTCTGGTTGGTTCGCAGAATTCGACACATAATTATAAGCCTGTGCATCCTGACCTTCAATGATCGTTTTGATTGCAGGATCTGAGTCTATTGCGTTTTGCAACATATGATCATGTGCACAAAATTGTTCGTCGTTAACCTCCTCCATTGCTATAGAATTATTCGCTACTTGCAAATATCCAACTGCCATGATTCCAACGAAAATAGAAGTGAAAATAGTAATAGAAAAGCTTTTTGTAAGTCCGTACATATTTATTGTTTTTGTATAAAAAAGTGCTTCTTAAAGATCACCCACAAAATACGAGATGAATTTCGATTTTTATTAAAAAAACCACACATTAGCTAAGCTCTAATTGAAATGAAATGTGGATGGATTTAGTTTAAAATAGAGATATTTATTTTTAATTATATGTATATACTTTATTTAATTGGTAAAATACAATAAAATTTATTTTTTCAGCAAAAAAATTGAAAATGTGATAGATAGGTGACGTTAAGGAAATTTACACAAAGTTCAGGCAACCTTTTTGGGAATTGGTTACATTTTTAAACAACTTCTATTTATTGCAAGGGTAGTAATATTTCCAGATAGGTATTTTCTAATTCTTTATATTTATTTTACAAATTAAACATCCGCTTAATCTCATTCGATCTCCTCCGCGAAACTTCAATCTCCTCCCCTGTTTTCATCGTAACCTTTAATTTCCCTTTAATTTCCCTTTAAATCATTATATCCCATTTTTCGATATAATCCAAACAGTCAAAACAATAAATTATCATTTCCCCTAAAAGTCTCCCCACTTTTAATAATCGTAAATCGATGCTTAAATCGCAAAAATGGTTTCTCAAAATACTCATAAGAAAGTGCAGATAATCCAATCGTAAAAGCAATTGACAAAATATATAACAATACATTCCCGGACAGTCCAAGTAAAACATTTTCTCCATAAAAATACTGCACCACAATCATCGCCAATCGCACACATAAATAATTATACATGTACAGTCCGTAAGATATTTTTCCTAAATATTTAAAAGTGGGATGCTCGAGTTGGAAGAAAGTATTTTTGTTGTTTCCAATATTCAAGATAATTAGACAAAATACAATTGCGTAAACTTCATGGGTAAAATATCCAAATTCAAGCTGTGTAAAAATGAGCAAAATTGTTACAACATAAAGTCCTATTTGAAATGATTTTTGATAAATAAAATTCAAAACCCAAGTTTGATTTAAGTAAACCGCATAGCCCCCAATTCCGCCAATTGCCATGCAATCAATTCGAGTATATTTTAAGAAGTCTGCTACCACTTGGTAGAGTCGATTAGTTCCTTCATGAAGATCGTTGAGGTACATAAATCCTTTGGCCAAAATCAAATAAATGACGATAATTCCGATCAGTAATCGAAATGTTTTTTTAAAATGTTTGACTAAAAAAGGCCACAGCAAATAGAACTGTTCTTCCACTCCAATCGACCAAACATGGATGACATATGGAATTGGAAAAATAGAAGCAATCGCCAAATTGGAAAGAAAAAGAGTGTACATCAAAACTTTCAACCGAAAATTTCCATCAATCTGATCAGACCATTCTGGAAAATCTAAAATTTCAAATTGTGGAAAAATAAACAAACCCAGAAAAATAATTAAATAATAAAGTGGAACAATCCGAAGCACTCTTCGCATATAAAACTGTTTTATAGCAATGGTTCCCATTCTTTCTTTTTCCATTAACAAAAGGTAAGTAATCAAAAAACCACTCAACACAAAGAAAAAAGTCACCCCCAATTCACCCATCAAGGAAAAGAAATGTAAGTCCCAAGTATTGGTTTCACGGATATTCCAAATAGATTTAAACTCCTCCACATGGCACAGAATGACTACAGAAGCTGCAAAAAATCGTAGTCCTGTCAATCCTGAAAAATAAACGTGTTTATTCGAATTTTCTTTTTCCATTTAAGTGGATAAGGAATGCGAATAAAATAGATTCAGAATTTTGGGTCGCTTATTTTGTTCTTAGTTTTTGCTTTGAAAGCATGAGTTTATCTGGATAAATGATTGATTTCAAAGGGAAAACTAAGAACAAAATAAGTAGTGAAAATTCTGAATCTATTTAGTTCGCATTCCTAAATTAAAATTATATAGATTAATTTATTAGTGCAAAAACTCGTCTAATATAAAGTAAAATTGCTCTTATTGAGGTATAAAAAAGTTTATCCATTTATGAAAAATAAAACTTTATAAAACAGCGAAAAGATATTTTTTCAATTTAATTAGAAAGAAGTTCTTTAGAAACGGTAAGATAGTGTTTTCTCTCTGTTAGATTTTTTCAAAAAAAAAGCAAATATTCAAAAATTGTCGCCATCTACTTTATTCAGCATAAATTTCATTTTCCATTTTGAAACATATAAATCTAATGGGGTATTAAAATTTGAAATTAATTGACACGCAGCTTTTCTTCTAAAACAATTGTATTAACTAGAATAAACCAATTTTCAAAAAATTGGTTAAATATGAAAAAATCACATTTCTTAGGTAGAATTTCAACTTCTAAAATTTGTCATTCAATTTTTAGATCTAAATCTTTCTGCATGTTTTTTGACAAAAATGATCACATACTATAATATTAGCCATGAAATTGCTCTTTTCACCTATAGCCGTGAAGATTATTCTCAAAATTTAATGAAGTTTGAAAGTCACTTTCGAGTTCATTACTTATTTTATGCGACTTGTTACCTTTTTAGGAATACAATTAGATTTTATAATCAATTAATCATAAAATATTACCCTTAGCTTCTCCCTTCCAAAGCCAAATGTCCACCAACAATAAACAAATTTAAGTATTTTTCAAAATGAAAAATGTAACCTTTTTCAAGCAAAATCAACTCTGATGAAACGAAGAATTAACAAAATTTACACGCTCTTTTTTACGCTACTATTTGCTGTTTTATTTATAAGCTTTTCGGGAAATCCACCAAATGGAACTACTGGTGCGCCAGGCGATTCTCTTTGTACGGGATGTCATAATAGTTCTAATCCTAATGGTTTTGCAGGGACTGTTGATGTTTTAAATTTCCCATCAACGATCACTCCCAATACAACTTATAATTTGACAGCTGAAGTAATTTACACTTCGGGAACACCTATTCGAGCTGGTTTCCAAGCAGTAGTTTTAGATGCAAGTAATAATAATTCTGGTGACCTTTCGACAACTGATCCAAATGTAGCAACTGCATTTCCAGGAACTCGAGAATACGTAGAACATGATCCTGCTCAATCATTCGGAACTGGAACTTCGGTCACCTATAATTTTGACTGGGTAGCTCCCAATGCAACAAATGGAGAGGTGATAACTATTTATATAGCTTCGTTAATTGGAAATGGCGCGAACGGAAATAGCGGCGATTTGACGATTACTAATTCATTAAGTGGAACAATTAATTCAGGTGGTTCTGCTCCTTCGATTTCCGCTACTTCAACTGAGGTAAGTTGTTTTGGAGAAAACGATGGAACAGCAACTGCGCAAGGAAGTGGCGGAACGCCAGGTTATACTTATGCTTGGTCAAATGGTGGTTCGGGAGCGACCATTTCAAATTTGGTCGCAGGAACTTATACCGTTACCGTTACCGACGCAGGAGCACTCACCGCTACGGCAACGACAATTGTTGGGCAACCATCACAACTTTCTTTGTTGTTAATCAATCAAACAAATGTAGATTGTTTTGGTAATAGCACCGGTTCGGCAAGTGTGAATGGATCAGGTGGAACTACAGGATATTCTTATGCTTGGTCGAATGGTGGTTCGGGGGCAACAAATTCAAATTTGCCAGCAGGAACTTATACGGCTACAGTTACCGATGGAAATTCATGTACGAGCACCGAGGTCGTTACGATTACTCAACCTCCTGCTATTTCACTTTTGGCTGCTTCGACAAATGTTACTTGTAATGGTGATAATAATGGAACGGCAACTGGTTTTGGAAGTGGCGGTGGTGGTAGTTTTTCCTATGCTTGGTCGAACGGAATATTTGGACAAACCATTTCAAATTTAGCTCCAGGCACTTATACAGTTACCGCTACTGATGCAAGTAATTGTACCCAAACGGAATCCACTTCTATCACTCAACCCAATGCAATTAACCTAACTACAACCTCAACAAACATTAATTGCAATGGTGACAATAATGGAACCGCTTCTGCTTTTGGAAGCGGCGGCAGCGGCGGTCTTTCCTATACCTGGTCAAATGGATTGAACGGGCAAACCATTTCAAATTTAGGAGGTGGAACTTATACCGTTACGGTTACTGATGCTAATAATTGCTCCGAAATGCAAATGGTTAACCTGATGGAACCAAGTGCTATTACTATAAATATTTTATCGACAAATATTAGTTGTAACGGTGCCAATGATGCTTCAGCTACTGCCATCGGCAACGGCGGAACTGGAGGCTTCACTTACACTTGGTCGAATGGGGCGAATGGACAAACGATTGCAAGTCTTCCCGCAGGAACTTATACCGCAACTGCAACGGATGCCAATAATTGTACTCAAACTCAATCAGTTTCATTCACCGATCCAAGTGCGATTTCGGTAATAATTGCTCCAACTAATCTTAGTTGCAATGGTACAAATGATGGCGCTGCTTCCGCTTTTGGAAGTGGTGGTGCAGGTGGATTTTCCTATACTTGGTCGAATGGAATGAATGGACAAACGATTTCAAATCTTTCCGCAGGAACTTATACCGCAACCGCAACGGATGCCAATAATTGTACTCAAACGGAAAGTATTAATATTTCTGAGCCTAGTCCTGTAATTGTAAATATTCCCAAAATAATATTTTATGCAATGGAGAAAACAATGGTTCTGCTAGTGCAAACGGAAATGGTGGAACTGGCAACATTACCTACAATTGGTCGAACGGAATGAATGGCGCAAACATTTCCAACCTAGTTGCTGGAACTTACACGGTAACTGCAACTGACGCAAATAATTGTACTCAGACAGAATCTGCGACGATCTCTGAACCACTAGCAATCACCGTAACAATTAACCAAAACAATATACTTTGTAATGGCGAAAATAATGGTTCAGCTACCGCTAGTGGAAGTGGCGGAGCTAGTGGAATTTCTTATTTATGGTCAAATGGAACGAGTGGTGCAACCATCTCAAACCTTTCCTCCGGAACTTACACCGTGACGGCTACGGATGCTAGTAATTGTACACAAATAGAATCGGTGATGATCACCGAACCAAATACAATCGTTGTAAATATTTCCCAAACTAATGTGCTTTGCAATGGTGAAAATAATGGTTCCGCTACCGCAAATGGCAATGGTGGAACTGGAAACCTCACCTACGCTTGGTCAAATGGAATGAGCGGGGCAAACATTTCTAATCTTACTCCAGGAACTTATACCGTGACTTCTACCGATGTTAATAATTGTACCCAAACTGAATCGGTGATGATCATAGAATCAAGTCCGATTACTTTAAATATTTTTTCAAATGCCATCAGCTGCAACAATGACAATGATGGTTCTGCAACTGCTTCTGGTAATGGCGGAGCAGGAAACTTTACTTACTCTTGGTCAAATGGAATGAGTGGAACAACTATCTCAAACCTTATAGCAAGTACCTACACCGTATCAGCAACAGATGCTAATAATTGTGTCCAAACTGAAACGGTGACGATCACCAATCCAACCGCAATTTCATTGTCCATTTCCCAAAATAATATTGATTGTTTTGGAAATAATAATGGCTCGGCTACCGCAAGTGGAAATGGTGGAACGGGAAATTTAACCTACACTTGGTCGAATGGAATGAGTGGAACAACTATTTCAAATCTTACCGCTGGAACCTATACTGCCTCAGCAACTGATGCCAATAATTGCATCCAAACTGAAACGGTGACGATCACAGAACCAAATGCAATTAATATTTCTACTGTTCAAATTGATCTAAATTGTTTTGGAAATAGCAATGGTTCTGCTTCCGCAAATGGAAGTGGTGGAACTGGAAATTTAACCTACACCTGGTCGAATGGAATGAGTGGCGCAAACATTTCTAATCTGACTGCTGGAACTTATACCTTAACCGTAACTGACTCAAATAACTGTACCGCAACAGAATCAGTCACCATCAATCAACCTTCCAACTTAATTGCCAATGCAAGTGCAACTAGTGAAACAAGTGCAGGAACTAATGATGGAACGGCAACGGCTGCTCCTACTGGAGGAAATCCAGGTTATACTTTCCTTTGGAGCACAGGCTCAAGTAATCAAACTATTTCCAATTTATCGCCAGGAAGTTATACCGTTACGATTACTGATAACAATATGTGCACGGCCGAAGAAATAGTAATTGTAAGTTCATTTAATTGCGCCATTTCGATAAATGTTGCAACGACAAATGCGCTTTGTTTTGGAGAAACGGGAAGTGCAACCGCAAGTGCTCAAAATGGAGCTGATCCAGTTACTTACCTTTGGTCAAATGGTGAAACGACTGCTACTATTTCAAATTTAACTCCAGCAATAAATTATTCTGTTACCGTAACTGATGCAAATAATTGTCCTGCTTCGATGTCCATTTCTATTTTGCAACCAGCTCAATTACAGATAGCTGCATCGACTACAAACGTTTCCTGTAATGGACTAAGTGATGGAAGTGTCATAATAAATGTAACGGGAGGAACACCTCCTTATTCATCTACTTTACCAAATGGAGATGGTAATAATTTATCTGTGGGGATTTATACTGCTTCCGTTTTGGATGGTAATAATTGTCCGATTGATCTTAATTTCGAAATTACAGAACCACCCCTAATTTCTCCAAATGCAACTGCTACAGCAGTAACCGCTAATGGAGCAAATGATGGATCGGCTGCTTCGAATCCTGCTGGCGGAGTGGGAAACTTTACCTTCCTTTGGAGCAATGGAATGACCACTTCGATGATTGGTAATTTAGCGCCAGGAAGTTATACGGTTACCGTTGCCGATGGAAATAATTGTTCCGCTGATCAAACTGTTACGGTTGATGATATTGGTTGTGCGATTTCTATTTCGACAACATCAACTAATCTTTTATGCTTTGAAGATAGCAATGGAATGGCAAGTGTTTCTATTAATACAGGTAGCGCTCCTTTCTCTTACTTATGGTCAAATGGAGAAGCAACAGAAACCATTTCCAACCTTACTACTGGAGACTATACAGTAACAGTCACCGATAGTAATAACTGCCCGGTGAGTGAAACGGTGACGATCACCCAACCTAATTTATTAGTATTATCGGAAAGTGTTCAATCAATTTTGCAATTAAATTGTTTTGAAAATAACAATGGAATTGCGGCAATTGAAGTAACTGGCGGAGCAAGTGGAAATACATTTAATTGGTCAAATGGAATGATGGGAAATCCAATTTCAAATCTTCCTGCAGGGACTTTCACAGGAACAGTTACCGATGCGAATGGTTGTTTTGATACGATCAGTTTTATCATCACTCAACCAGATGAATTAATCGCCAACGCAACTTCAACTGACGAAACTGCTGCCAATGCTAATGACGGAACTGCTACCGCAAGTCCAACAGGAGGAACTGCAACATTCAATTACCTTTGGTCAAATGGAGCAATGACTGCTTCTATTTCCAACCTTGTTCCAGGAACTTATACCATCACCACAACTGATGCAAATAATTGCGAAAGTACAGAATCCGTTGAAGTCAATGCTTTTGGCTGTAGCCTTACTGCTGCGATTTCGACGACCGCTGCAACTTGCTCCGATGCTACTGATGGTGCTGCAACAGTTACTCCTTCAGGTGGTCAAAACTTTACTTACGCTTGGTCTAGCGGAGGTGATCTTGCAACTGAAATCAACTTACTTCCGGGAACTTATACCGTGACGATTAACGATGCAAGTAATTGTACTTTAATCGAAACGGTAACGATTCAAGTTGCCGATAATATCTCTCCAACAGTCGTTACTCAAAACATTTCTGTCAGTTTAGATGGAAATGGAAATGCAATAATTACCCCTTCTATGATCGACAATGGAAGTTTTGATAATTGTGGAGGAGTTACTTTAGATATTAATATGACTTCATTTGACTGCGATGATCTGGGGGAAAACACAGTTACTTTGGTAGTTAGTGATATGGCTGGGAATCCTATTTCAGCAACTGCTACTGTTACCGTACTTGATGAAATTCCGCCAACCATTTCTTGTCCGACAAATATTGTCATTGATGATTGTACAGGGTTGGTTACTTATGACCAGCCTACACTTTCTGATAATTGCGGAATGGTGGTTTATACATTTATGGGACCTCCGAGTGGAAACATTTTCCCAGTTGGAGAAACGGTGATTACAATGGTCGCAGTTGACCAATCTGACAATTCAGCCTCTTGTACTTTTACCATCAATGTCGACCATGTACTTATATTAGAGGTATCGTCCACCGACTCACCATGTGCAGGTGAGAACCTTGGAACTGCTACTGCCAATGCAACTGGAACAAGTACAACTTTCGATTACATTTGGAGCAATGGAGCAACTATCTCCAACATCATGAACCTTGCTCCCAATACTTACACCGTGACGATAACCGATGATTCAGGTTGTACATCAACAGAGGAAGTGATCATTGATGAAGCCCTTCCAATTGAAATTGTTATTGATAATGTTATTGCCGAATCAGATGTGAATGCAGGTGATGGAGCAATCGAAGTTTCGATAAATGGCGGAGTCGGCCCACTCAATTATAATTGGACATTGAATGGAAATACTGTTTCTACTAGCGAAGATCCAACTGGGTTGACTGGAGGAGTTTATATTTTAATTATCACCGATCAAAATGGATGTACAATAACTTCAGCTGAAATCATCGTTGACATCATGGTGGATAATGAGAATTTAATTTTGGAAAAGAACATCCAACTTTTCCCGAATCCAGCTACCGATCAATTGTTTTTAGATTTTGATTTACCAACTAACTTTGATTTCAATATTTCCATTCATGATGGAATTGGAAATGTATTGTTAGGCAAAAATGCAACTAACATTTCTAATCAAAAATTAGAATTGGAAGTTTCGAATTTGGTGAGTGGTTTGTATTTTGTAAAAATTCAAACGGGTAGTCAAATATGGATTCGTAAGTTTATAATTCAAAATTAGAATCCGTTTTTTTCAATAAAGAATTAACACCCTTTCGTTTCCCGAATTTTCAGTTTGAAAGTTCGGGATTTTTTTATTCTTAATTCCTCTACTTCTAATTATATTTGATGCAAAAAATAAAAATGAAAAAAATCTGCTATCTATTTTTCTCCGCATTTTTAATTTTTAGTTGTGGAAACGAAATAAAGAATAAAAACCCTAAGGTCGAAGTGGAACATGGAACTGAGATTCCAAAGACCGATCAACAGACAGAAACCAAAGAGGAAATTCAAAATAAAACACCAGAAGAAGCTTCCCAATTTACTCTAGAAAGTCTACTTGGATTTTGGGTTGGAAACTTTGTTCCAGACAATGGCGAAGAAGATAAAACACTAATTATTGATGACGGATATATTTGGGATAGAACGAATAAGATTACTATTTCGATTGATAAAATTACTGATAAGTTTGTCATGGGACATAGTATCGTTGCTGGAAATGATCGACCTTTTAGAGGAACAATTGAGAAGCTTAATAATCCTGACCGATATCTTTTCCAAGTAAAAGAACCAGGGAATAATAAATATGATGGGGAATTTTCATTTACCTTCTCTGAAGATGAAAATAAATTAATTGGAAAATGGACAGCATATAAAAACATTGAAATCAAGAATAGGAAATATATGCTCAATCCTAAAAAATTTACTTACAACCCTGACATTATGTTAGAGGATTCCAAAAGATATATGGATTGGAATAAAAAAATTAAAACAAAACAAAGAATGGAGTTTGAGGACAATGAATTTGAGGAATGGATTGCAAGTGAGTTCTCAACTGCCACCCATTTAATTTATCAAGTCAATGCATCCAAAAAATTATTAGCTAAATCAGACGTCGAAAACTTAAAAAAAGGAGACTTAACTATTATTCGAAATTGCATTTATGCAAGGCATGGATATTCTTTTAAAAATCGCCCACTTCGAGTTTTCTTCGACGCACAGACTTGGTATATTCCAGTCCACTCCAATATCAAAAATGACTTTACTGACATCGAAAAACAAAACATTCAACTCCTTTTAAAATACGAAAAGAATGCTGCGGAATATTATGATTCATTTGGTAGAGGATAAAATATTTTAATGAATCAGACCGCTAATCATTTATTCAAAGTCGCGTATTATTTATCATTAAGTTACTTGACTTATTTAATGATCTTGATCACGTGGCAATATGTTCCGATTAATTTTAACGTTGCATTTTTAAATTTAAAAGAGGAGGAAATAAATTTCACTCACTACCAGATCGCATTTTTCAGTCATGTCTATTCGAGTATTTTTGTTTTGATTATTGGTGCTTTCCAATTTTCTAAAACTATTCGAAATCGTTTCTCTTCTCTTCATAGAAACTTAGGAAAAATATACATCCTACTTGTTTTAGCCTTCGCAAGTCCTTCGGGATTAGTCATGGCTTATCATGCAAATGGAGGATTCTTTTCTAAAGTTTCATTTTCCATTCAAGCCGTTTTATGGTTTTACTTTACTTGGAAAGCTTATCAATTTGCTAAAAACAAAGATTGGAAAAACCATCAAAACTTCATGATGAGAAGTTTTGCCTTGACACTTTCGGCGATCAGTTTAAGATTATTAAAATGGGGAATCGTTTCAACTTTAGCACCACCACCGATGGATACTTACAAGGCGGTCGCTTGGTTAGGTTGGATGTTAAATTTGGCGATAATTGAAATTTATATTTGGAAAAGAAAATAGGATTAAAAACATAATCCTTATTTCTGTTTCATCAAAAATTCTGCCTTAGTCGCCTCTTCACTTTCTGTATAAAAAAGAGCAGTATTATCTATTTCTTCATTTTGTAAATGTTTTGTTGGGAAAAAAATACTCGCCCATTGAATTTGAGTGAACAAATAAAACAACAATACTCCTACAAAAAATTGAATGTGTGATTTTTTCATAAATTCATTTTACAAATTAGCGGTCGCATTTGGGAAAACTAAATAAAACATAATGTACGCCACTAACAAAGTCAACAACAAATTAAACGTCTGTCCGACCACATATAAAATTAGCGGCTTCCCTCCTGAAAAATGATGTTTCAATTCCGCAAAATTTGTGGACAAACCGATACTTACAAATGCCAAACAAAATAACCACCCTCTCACATTTTTTGAGAGTCCTCCA
>Ga0209712_10000363_pt1 | contig 41321 bp, 36 predicted proteins | sample ArcOceMetagenome_FD_187443 | JGI IMG/M metagenome (GOLD analysis project Ga0209712, IMG submission 187443) | Marine eukaryotic phytoplankton communities from Arctic Ocean - Arctic Ocean - Greenland ARC118M Metagenome (SPAdes) (version 2) | ecosystem: Environmental > Aquatic > Marine > Oceanic...
CGAAAGATCAATATAAAAATTTTTTAAAAAGCATGAATGATGTATATACCATTTATCATGGCGATGAACAAATTATTTAACTGGACAAGAAGGATTATATCGTGTTTCTAGTAAATAATCAGTATCTTCCACTTAATAAACATCAAGAAAAACACGAATATCACCCTCTATTTGATAATACAGACATAAGTAAATATATTGCTTGTTATTTATAAAATTGATTACATTATTTATTTTTATTCAGTAACAAATCATATAATTACAATGGAGTTTAATAACGAAACCATTCGAATAGCGGTAGAACTATATTTGAAAAATGAAACAGAAGGAGAGGAAAAGTACGGACATATTAATACTTGGAACGTTAGTGACGTCACAAATATGAGTTATATGTTTTCTGGCACCTATGCATTCAACCAACCATTATCAAATTGGAATGTTAGTAATGTTACTCATATGAACCATATGTTTTCTGGCGCCGATGTATTCAACCAACCATTAGATAATTGGGATGTTGGTAATGTTACTAATATGTTAGGTATGTTTTATCATACTGAATCATTAAACCAACCTCTAAATAAATGGAATGTTAGCAATGTTACTAATATGCATAATATGTTTAGTTTTGCGAAATCATTCAATCAACCTCTAAATAAATGGAATGTTAGCAATGTTACTAATATGTATAATATGTTTGGTTGTGCCCAATCATTCAATCAACTTCTAAACAAATGGGATGTTGGTAATGTTATTAATATGGAATGGATGTTTAGTAATGCCTCATCATTCAACCAACCTCTAAATAATTGGAATGTTAGTAATGTTACTAGTATGTATTATATGTTTAAATATGCCAAATCATTCAATCAACCTCTAAACAATTGGAACGTTAGTAATGTTACTAATATGTATGGTATGTTTAGTAGTGCCTCATCATTCAATCAATCTCTAAATCATTGGAACGTTAGTAATGTCACTTATATGGGTTGGATGTTTAATATGACAAATATTGATGTAATGCTAAAAAAACACAATTTAACCAACGAAAATTACTTCGATAAAAACGTATATCACGAATTATTTGTCTGGCCAAGAAAGAAGGATTATGTTACGTTTCTTGTTAATAATCAGTATCTTCCACTTAATACACATCAAGAAGAACACGAATATCACCCTCTATTTGATAATACAGACATAAGTAAATATATTGCTTGTTATTTATAAAATTGATTATTCCGTTTTTATGCGATTTTTGGTTTGAGAATAATTTATAGAAATTTCCAGAATGTCTTTCAACCAGTTATGATCTGTTTTAATTGCAGAGATATATTTATTTAACTCCTCAATATCAGTCATCATTATTTATCTATTATATAGATAAATAATTAATTAATAATAAAAACTGGGTAGACTGCTAAAAACCGAGTCGGACTTCACTTTACTGGAATATTTTGGATAAGGAACACCATTAATTACACTGACTAAAAATTGATAAAGATTATAAAACAAAAGTTCTACACTTGAAATTAAAAAAGGGTAAATGACTAAACCAATAACTAAATACCATTTATGTTTCGGTGATACATCTAAATGTTCTTTAATAATCATATAAACGACTACACCAACAATTATATAAAATATCCACCAAAGATAAAAGTTAAACCGGTTCCATCCAGAGATATTTTGATCCATGTGTTTTACACGCTCTAAGTCAGTCGAATATTTATCACGCATTTTAGCATTTCCTACATCAATCATTTCATTTTGCCATTTTACAGAATTATATAAATCGCGATTTGTATCAGGCATATATAATTCAATGTGATTAAATTTTTTATTTATAATTTGAAAAACGATCAGTTAGTTCTTTACTATGATTTAATCCTTTGTAATATACTTCATTGTCCAAGAAATTGTTGGTAGGTAATAATTCATTGCTTTCGGCAGGATAATAAACCATACGGTTTGTTTTTTTAGACCCGGATACTTCATGAGCATCTTCCATCGTTGTAAAATAACATTTCCCCGGTTCATTTTTTTCGACACTATCGTCTAACATACTATTACCTAAATCGTTTAATCCAGATGTATCAATTGCTTTACCTGGATCTAGATTTACCTCATCAATTGATGCACTTAAACCCTTCATTTTGTCCATTGTGGGACCTAATATACTTTTCATCTTTTTTTGAACATCTAATTTGGTATTTTTTCGAACATCTTCAATAGATGCCGTTTTGGGGTCATATGTTGATTGATCAAATCCTGTCGCGTCAATCGATTTTTCCTCCTTTTTTACACTGCGTTTAGATAATTCATCATCTACTCTAAGTTGTTCATTCGTTTTTCCTATATTAAACAGCGGGGATATATTCAATGAATTATTTTCAAACCCTTCTTTTTCCTCAATCGATGATGCGGTTGTTACTGGTCTAGTACAACGACCTGTCTTCTTGTCCCATACAGTGTTTTCACCGCAACATCCATCTGAATAGCATAATCCTAAATCCTTAAATAAATTGCTATAATCTGCTGTTCCTGGCGAAATTCCTGTATCTAATAATTTTGGTGGAGGAAGGTCTAACTTATTGAAATTAATATGACTACGTGATTGAATATCAATGTAAATATAAAATGCAATCAATGTCCAAACTGCGAAATTAAATATATGTAGCAAGACAAAAATAGTATTTGTCCCTGGTTCAATTGGTGGTTCAAAAAAATGACGTACGCATAAAAATAATATAATATGTATCACAATACAAAATATTAACGATAATATAATTTTAGTATACGATGTTTTACGTAAACGATTTGATTCAGTCAAAAGGGCTTTTCTACGTTCTTCGCTTTCTGCACCATCTATTAAAAATTTTTTCTTCTCTAATCGCTTTTGCTCATCATTTACGATTTCAATCATTTTGTTTTGTTCTGTTAAAACATTACTAGCAGATGTGTTTGCTTTTTTGTAACTCTTACTACTATCTTCAACTTTATTTTGAAGGTCTAAAACATAACTAGCAACTAATGGGGCATTATTAACATTTGGATAAGAATTAGACAAATCGGTTAAATATTTGTTTTGAACGTGGAAAACCCCCGACAAATCGAAGTGTCCATTATTCGTATCTTTGTTTTCCTTTTTATTCGTCATTTTATATTACTAATTGTATATATTAGAAATATATAAATGTTTTAAAAATGCTACATTATTCTTTGGCTAATAAAATGGCGAAAACAATAAGTGTAGCAGTTGTAACTGTTCCTAAAGCAAATAACAATTGTGAGTTTACATACAATTGATTGTTATCCATTATTTTCTTTTTACGAACATTGGGTTGTAAATGTGTTCGAAAATGCAATAATTCATCCCCTTTAAAATCATATTTTGGGTTATTTATCATTTCATTTTTTAATTGGTTAAACTTGGGTAATTTATTTTGTAATTTATTATATTTGTCGTTAATATCTTCCACCTTATCCCCATAATCTTCTTGTGTCTCTAGATTATTACGAATAACATCACCTGTGTCAGATACAGCGTGTGTAACCTTGGTATTTTTCTTCTTATTGGTTTGAAACCCTTCTTTTGATTTCCATGAACCATTTTTAAAGTATTTGGCGTTTTCGTATAAGATTTCTTTCGCATCATTCTGATGTTTAATATAGGTTTCATCACCACAAATACCGATCTTTGTGGGTTCCACAATTTGACTTGAACTAATATCATATCTTGCGTATTTAAATGTGTCGGAATAATTATTGGTATTTATAATTTCATTTCTATTAGTGGTATTTTTAAAAGTTCCGCAATTTAATCCACCACTTATGTCTAATTGATAATTTCTTAAAAACACAGAGGACGAATTCTCATCTATAGGGTGTTGTGTGTTGCTTGGTGGAATTCGGTTATAAAACGGTGTAGTATTATCGGCATTAATTAAACATTTTGGCTTATTGTTTGACGTATATGTAAAATAATATCGACAATTCGCATTATCATTACATAATTTTTTACAGCTTACCCCATCTACATCTTGTTCTTTTGAAAAATACTGCATATCTACACTACTTTTATTTGGATAATACCCGGGTTTCTCGCGATAACTATTGGAATATTCCAATATTGAATCTGTAAGTTTATCGCTAAATTGGTTCATAGTGTATGCACCACTGTTATTTATTCTATTTTTAATTTGGAAGGTTTTTCCCATTCTATGGTCACTGTTAATGTTATATATAGAATAACAAAAAGGTACATGATGAATCTCTTTTTGTACAAAAGTATATTCGATATTTATACTAGGAATAACACCATATGATAAACGGTTATCTTCGTTATAATCATACTTGTTATTAAATACATCATTTAAATTTTTTTTGAATGTTTTATAAAAAAGTGATAATTGATCATTATTTTCAACGACTATCTCATTATCTATAATCGTAAAAATACCAAAACATTTAAATTGATCATTTAAAAAATCACTATTACTGTCGGATACAAATGCACAATACAATATTAACGGTAGTTCGTCATTATTAAATAATACATCCTGTGTGATATTTTTTGTAACTAATGTGTCTTGAGACATATCTTCTTGAATGACTGCGAAATTTAACTTAACTATGTCTTTATCTTTGCTAGTAAAATAGCACTGAATTCTTATAGGCATATAAGATTCTTGTGAATAATATGAGGTTGATGTCTTTTTACCTTTTCTTAATGTGCTATTATCAGTTGTGTATTCACAAACAGATTGATCCCCTATCCATATATAAAATGTGCAATTTTCAACCTCGCACGTAAATCTATAATTTCCTGGTTTAATATAAACCAGTCCCGTGAAATCAAATGCAATCAATTCACTATCTTGCATCGTATCGTCACTCGTTATTGTATTCGATAATAATTCTGATATTTTTTGTTGCAAATTGTCGAAATTATCAATAATACCTTCCTTGGTTGTATCATTTTTTGTAGTAATAGTGTATGATAAATTGGTTGTATCAATATTTGGAATTACACGTGCATCAACTAAAACTGGGTCCGTTATACGGTTCATAATAAATTTCAACCCTTTTTTATTAGACGAATGGAATTTTTGTAATTCGGCATTTTTATATCGGTTGTATTGTTTTGCTAAATTCATTCTCCATGCGTCAATCCCATTACTAAATGGAAGTTCTTTCCAAGACGAATTATTTAAAAATATATCGCGACCAAAACGTCCTATATTTGATATACGTATACCTTCTGGTGTCTCATTAAAATGATAATATTTATAATTGACGCTTGTTGGGTCACTTTCTTCTTGTTCAATTTTATCAACATATTCTTTATAATTTTTAACAAAATCAGATAATCGATTATGAGTATATAGTTTATTTGAATCCATTGTATATATATTTATATTAGATGAATATATATAATATTCTTTATAATTATCTACCTATAATATCAAAAATTAAAAAGTACAATAATACAAAGAATAGTATTACTAAAAGTGTATTTATTAATATACGACTTTGTAACATTCGAATAAGGGGGGCATTGCGTATATCACTATTTTCTTGAATATATCTTAATTTCTTATCCAAATCCTTTCGTAGATTAACTACTTCATCATGATTATCTTCCAATTCTTTAATGTTTGTTTTATAAACTTGATTTGTTTTACCATTCACCGTTGTTTGTTCGTCATATACGTGTTCTAACTTATCCAATGAATTATACAAATTATTATATGCATCAGTTAATGATGTAAAACTGTCGTCAGTTGTTACTTTACACGTTGGTGTTACGTTTTTTGCCGTATCCTCGTTTTGACAACGAAGATAACGGGAATATTTGTTTTGAAATGTATTTAATTCATTTGAAATATTATTTTGCATTTCAAAAACATTTTTTTTTGTTGTTAAACTTGCTGTTTCCGGCGATGGAGTAAATTGCACATACATTATATTATTATTCTATATATATAATGGATTATTTATTATAGTGATAGAGAAATACTAAAGTTCCAACAATTCCAACAGATAAATTTATGGTTTTTAATACAGCGAAATTATATTTTAAATGAATATTATCATAACTTTCTCCTGATGTTATATGGTTATTGCGTCTTTCATACATTGTGTTTACTAAATTATTGTTTTTACATAATTCGTGTTTATAACATTTCTCAATGGTGGTATCGTCGCTACAATTCAATGTTTCTAATCTATTTTCTTCTGCTAATACTTTACATTGATTGCTAGTTGGTAAATCCTGTTTATTTGTAGAGTAATAAAAATCATACGGAGTATAATTTAATTCAAAATTGTATTGTTTGTTAGAAATATTCGACATTATATACAAATACTTGCTATAATAACTATTTGTATAATTTTATTAAACACATACACGATAATAATTCGTCTTCATTGCTGTAATACTAGATCGTTCAATTAAACATATATCTCCAGGGCGAACGGCATTTACTAAAGCTTGTGGATCAAATCGTGAAATCTCAGGCAATTGTGATTTATGACGAAGTTGTTTTTCTTTCATAAATTCTTGTCCTTCAGTTTCGTCTAAAACTCTCATAAATGGCACAAGTGTATGGTCCAAAATATTGAATTGTAAACGCTTAATATTATGAATAACCACAAATATTCCGTCATGATCAAATAGATATCTCATTCTTGTTAAAATAGTATCATTCGGTTCATCATCGATAATAATCATCAATGTATCTTTTTTGGTCAATACTTCCTCAATGGAATACAAATCTTCAATAATATTATCCAACACTTCCTTTTTTATTTGTTTTGTAGTCTGCTTAAGATTAAAATAATATTTAATATATACTTTGGTCTTTTTTTCCTTATGTGTGACTAACATATCAAGTTGCGATTGAGACAACATCGCATCAATTTCATTCATACTAAAACTATTATAGTCTTCTGTATCATATCCTTGTTTTTCCAATTGCTCAAGCAATGTTTTGCGTGATTTATATATACTGATAATTCGAGAACTAACGGTAGACATTTTACTAAATATTAATATATAATGATAATATCTTAATATCCTTTCTCTATTTCAATTTTATTACTTTATTTTTAATTTAACTTTTTTATAACTAAATTCGAAAAATCAACGTCAGCTGATCTTTCAACCGTCGGTAATGTAGGTGTAGAACTTTTGATGTTATCTTTTACTACAATCGACGGTTGCTCCGTAATAGAATTTGGTTCGTTATTACTTGCTATTATTTCTGTAGGTATTTCGGATGTCGAATTATCATTTCCGTCGCCATTGAAAAATTTTGGTGCAATTATGATATTAGGTTGTTGTGTTTTTGGTAGCAATTCGGAGGATTGAGTTAATGGATTATGTACGGCCTCTCTAAATAGCTCTGGTTTAAATACAGGAAGTTGTGATTCTGGGAATATATCATACCCTGATACAACATTTACACTGTCGTTATCACTTAATCCATTATTATCTATAGCCTTTACAGTGTAAAACTTGGGTCCAGCATGAGATACTTCCCAAGGACGTTTTGGATAATTGTCTTTACAATTTCTCATACATACACGATCACCTTGTCTATATGTATTTCCTCCACCCGTTTGTTCATCATCAACTTCTTCTTCTGGAGGCGGCGGTGGATAGTCAGGACTATCGTCGGGAGAAACATAGGGCGAATTTGGATTATATACGGGTGAATTTGGATTATATACGGGTGAATTTGGATTATAACCCGGAGATCCAGGTGCATAAGCCGGAGATCCAGGTGCATAAGCAGGTGAACCGGGTGCATAAGCAGGTGAACCAGGTGGATAATTAGGGGAACCAGGTGCATAATCGGGGGAACCAGGTGCATAATCGGGACTTTCATCAAATGGGGTTGTATGTTTAATATCATCTTTAGTGACCGCCAAAATAAGTGTATCGTCCGTTTTGGATAAAAAGTTTCCAGATTTTTCAAGTACTTCAATGTTTTCAAGATTTTTTGTAGAAATCGCAATATTATCATCATCTAAAATGCCCTTAACAATCCATTCGCGATTTTGTATAACATCGGCAAGGTACATAACTTTATCTTTTTTGTTATATTCAATTACTTGCACGGGGGTAAATCCTTGGTCAGGCGTTGATAAATCACTCTGTTTTTTCTGTAATTTACGATAAATTGCGTCAATTAATCCTTGGGGTTCCATCAATTCATCTTGAGTAATTGTTTTAATATTATCAGAATAAGACATACTTTCAATCTGTTCAATGTTGTCTTGTGTAACAATTCTTAATTGAATATTCATTGCTTGTAATTCTTGGACTAATAATTTAAATGAATAGGGAATAGAAATAATACTAAATGAACGACCAAATTTTGTAACATGTTCGATACGCATATTATCACTTTCAAGTGAACCATTATATTGAACCGGTCCATCCATAATCGGACTCATAAAGAGTTTCTTGGACGGGTTATAAATAGAGATCATACCACTATGATTACATATAGCCAAATGATATTTATCGGCACGTTCCATCATTGATTCTTTTAAAAATTCGTTCATACCGTGAGAAATAACAGTATCACGTTCCATTTCACCTATACGTAATCCACCATCATTCGCGCGACCACTAACCGGTTGTTTAGTTAATGCTGTAGTTGGGCCTTTTCTACGTGAATTCACCTTATCTTTTACCATATGTTTTAAACGCATGTAATAAGTCGGACCCATAAATATTTCACTTTCCAGTTGTTCGCCGGTCATACCATTATATAAAATTTCGTTACCGTTGCTATGGAACCCCTGTTTTGTTAACATTTCACCATAAACCCCAATCTTGGACCCTTTATTATTAAAAGCAGTACAATCTCCAAAACCGCCCATCATAGCACAAGCCTTTCCTGTGATAGATTCAACTAATTGGCCGATAGTCATACGAGAAGGTATGGCATGAGGATTAACAATAATATCGGGACGCATACCGTCTTTTGTAAACGGCATATCTCGTTCTGGAACGACTAACCCGACTGTACCCTTTTGACCAGCACGAGAAGCCAATTTATCACCAATAGCAGGAATGCGTTGTTCTAAAACACGGATTTTAGCAATACGTTTTCCGTCTTCATCGTCGGTTATAAATGCTTTATCCACAATACCCATTTGACCTTTTTTGGGAAACTTAGAGCTGTCTACAAATGTAGGGGTGGTATTTAAAGATGTTCCTGGAACAGGAGATGTTATATTAGCTAATCCGATTAATGCAGTTTCATCATTGACTAATGTACCTTCTTTAATAATTCCGTGTTTATCCAATTTACTATAATCTTTTCCAAATTTTGTACCTGTAATTTGAGTATTATCGTAAATATTCATAAATTTTTTCTCATTAACAAATTCAGCTGTAGTTTCTTGTTCTTCGTGTGTTTCATAACAAGATATGTAAGATGTTCTAAATAAACCGCGTTTAATTGACCCTTCATTTAATAGCACAGCATCTTCTACATTATAACCAGTATAACAAGCAATCGCAACAATTATATTTTCGCCGTAAGGATTTTCTTCTTGAGTAATATGTGTTAAATATCTGGATTTTACCAATGGTGTCTGACCATAATTTAATAATACAGCCGTTTTATCCATACGTACTTGAAAATTTGTATGATACATAGAACAGGCTTGTTTACTTTGACCACAAGAGAAAGAATTACGTGTAGCGGGATTGTTCTCAGGAAAGATAATCATATTACTCATCATACCAAATATTAAAGAATTATGAATTTCACAATGAGTAAACCGGTTAACGGTTGTATCAGCATTCTCATAATCATCTGTGTTTAAAGCAATTAATGTATGTTCACTCTCACTATTATCAATATAGTCCAAGACTGCTTTATCTTTTAAAAAACGGTCCAATTTAGCCGGATTAGTTTCTTCTTCAACACCTTCGTATAACTCATTTAATTTATAAATAGCCATTTCACTCGGGTTAAATGATACACCTTCGCGTTTTTTATTAAATCCTGTAGTTAGTTCATCCCAGGAAAATTCATTTTCTTGTAACTTTTTCAAAACAGTCTTGGACTGATAAGACATTTGACCAGATTGTTCATCTTTATAAAATATAGGGCGACATAATCTTCCTGCATCTGTGTAAACAAAAATGGTTTTTAATTGAATATCAAATGTAGCACTCGCATAAATTGGAATTAATGCATTACGTCTATATAGACGAAATGTTTTGATACACTCAAGCGGTTCATCAACCGCACCGACCATAAAACCATTGATAACTACTTTTGTAATTCTAGACAAGGTACTTGGTGTATGTTCTTCTATTAGTTTCATCCCCCATTTTTCTCTTAACCATTCGATCATAGGTTCTCTTGATACACCTTGTGTAATATAAGTGGAAATAGAAAGATGTTTATGTAATCCAATACTACCGCCATCAGGTGTATCAATTGGGTCCATATAACCCCATTGGGAATTATGTAATACGCGTGGACCAACTATTTTAAGACTACTGTCCAATGGTAAATTCGTTTTTCTAAGATGATTTAATGCAGAATTGAATGAAAGCCGGTTTAAATCTTGGACAGCACCTATGCGTTTAGTATGACTATGTGCACCCCAACTACCTTTGAATGCTTTCTTAAAACCACGTTCTAATTCTCTCTCTTTAAAAACCTCTTTATAATTTTGGGTAATTAATCCGAAAAGATTATTCTCATATAATTCTTGGTTATAGTAAAGACGTTTTTCAAAGCCTAAATGAACTGACCTCAACTGTATAGACCAATATTCACGGAAAAGATCATAGAGTAATGTTCCTACCAGTTCGATACGTTTATATTTAAAATTATCACGGTCGGTTGGTACTTCGCTTCCCGTATAAACAGATAATAATCGAAAAACAATATCACCCAATGCATATGCTTTTGCTATGTAATTGGTTTCACCTACGTGAGGTAAAAAAAAATCCGTTAAAATTTCCAGTGCGTGGGTGATACCTTTTCCTTTTGTTAAAAGGGCGATATATTTTAAAGCATTCTGTTGGGTCATAATAGTTGATGCATCATGTACAGAAGGAATAAAATAATCAATTAATGATTCATACTTGTCCAAGTCTAACAGACAATAAGATATGATGTCCTTATCTGAAACAATACCAAGTGCACGAAATACAATAAAAAGGGGAACAGGTGATCGAACATTGGGAATTTTCACCACAATTTGTGTATTAGTGTATTTAGTTGAAGGGGTACACATTTTTACTGAAAATGTACGAACCGGTTTAGATGCATTTTCTGAAACACATCTCATTTCAGCCGAATATAGAAATTTTTCATCATCTACCTTTTTAATATACAGCATATTATCGGCGAATTTTTCTTGTGCGATAACTGTTTTTTCTTTTCCATCTACAATGAAATAACCACCCAAATCGTTTTTACATTCTCCCATGGTATGACGAATATGTTTCGGTAAATCATTCAAAATACAAAAATCAGATTGAAGCATAATGGGGAATTTACCAAGAAATATTTTTTCCAAAGTATGGACTCTGGATTGTGTATTACCCTTTACCGAATTTTCCGAAATATCGCGTAATTGTGCTGCTGCTTTTGTAGTCATTGCAAATTTTAATTCATCCTGTTTCTTTTTCTTTATTTTGGTGGCTTTTGGGGTACCTGCACCACCTAATTGTTCTCTAAGTTCACTATCCGTGATAACACCTGTTTTAAATTCGTCTAATTGTCGGTTCATATCACAATCAATTGCACCACCTAAGGCTTGGTTTAATGCTTCTTCGCCGCCTTCGTGTTCGATCGAAACATCACCTCCGAGTGTTTGTTTTGCTAATTCAGAACCAATTACAGTAGGCATTTCACCTGGTTGTAATTGATCAATAAATTCAACATCAATATCATAATGAATAGTCATACTATAATTCATATTACGTAGTCTTGCTTCATTTGGATACATATAATGAACATTGCCTTCATCGTGTATAACTGGTTTGCCGAAATAAATTTTTGACCCATCTTTACCACCCATATAAAGCTTACATTGTGAAAGATACTCATTGGTATCAGGATCAAGTTTTGAGTAAAGGACAATAGGGTTCTTTTCTCTAAAAATTTTGAAAATTCCGTTTTTATAAAAATCATTATACGAATCAATATGATGTCGCACTAAAGCTTTTGGATTATCCTGAAAATAGGTATTGATAATATTCCATGTGGTAGCGTTATCCATTCTGAATATGTCTTATAAATTGACTATATATATATTTATAAGACCTTTACGTATTTTTTTTACATTTCTATTTTCTCATCAAATAAAGTATGAACATCTTTATCGTGAGTGATAATTAAAATAGACTGCTTGTGTGTTTTAAACATTTTAATAATTTCTAATACTTCCGATTTTAGCTCGTTATCAAGCGCATTCGTTGGTTCGTCTAGAATTAATATTTTGGATGGGTTTACTAATCCACTAATGATATTAACTATTTGACGTTGACCGCCTGATAATTTTTCACCAGAATAACCGGCTGTATCATTGTTTAAATCGACATTTTTATAAAGGTTTTTAATTTTTGGGAAAGTAAGTATCTTTTTATACAGGTCGCGGCAAGTATTCTCGTCTTTGCACCCATATAAAATGTTCTCTAAAACAGTTTTGTCGAATAATCGCGAATTTTGATTAATATAGGTAATATTATCGCGAATATAATCCGGGTCAATATCTTTTAAATTTATACCATCAATTGTGATTTCACCTTTTTCAATTAAATGTAGTTTTAATATTATTTTTAAGATGGAACTTTTTCCTTTACCTGATTCACCTACGACGCCAATAATTTTATGATTATCGCAAGTAAAATCAAGATTTTTATCTTCAAATACATAGTCTAAATCTTTACCATACCGAAACCAAACATTTTTAAATTCAAACTTTTTAAATTCTAATTTGTGTGATTGATATGTTTTTCTTATATCCTTAACACGGTCTTCAAATTGTTGAAAAGGTTCAACAACCGCGTCTAATCGACTTAATTGTTCAATGGAATCACTTGCTAAACTTGCGCATGAATTCATACGTTCTTTAAAAACCATTAATAATGTGAATAACGATATAAATTGAATTGTGTCGATTTGCTTCTCCATATATAGATGTATTGCGTAACCCGTACATATAAACATCGTGAGTAATGTAATTAATTCAATCATAAATTTCGCAGTAGATACACTATAATAATAATCACGGTGTGCAATCTCAGTTTGCTTGGCTTCTTTTGAAAAAATAGTACTTTCAACACCTTTTTGTCCTCGTGTTAAAATCTTATCAATATTGTTCAATACTTCAACTAAATGTTTTTCAAAAAACAAATTACTCCTTTCATAATTATTACTTCTACTCCACATAATATCCCACATGTAATACATTAACCCAAGCCATAATACGTTTCCTAAAATAAAAATTAGTCCAATTGTTCGATTTTGATAGACAAAATATCCCATCGTCACTAAAACAAACATTATATAGGGCAATGTATAATTCATTAAATCGGAAATGATTAAATAACACGTATTTGATAATCGATTAATCGGAGTAGTTAGTTTAGTAAAGTTAATGTTACTTATATCTTCGTTATTTGTTTTAAAAATAACGTCAATTAAGTTAAATCTCATCCATTGTTTTAATTTAGTCAAAATCACATCTTGCGTTAATTTGTATCCATAATTAAAAAGTGCTAAAAATAGTCGAGAATACATAAAATATTTGAAAAATGTAACACTTTTATCAAATGCGTTCTCTTGGACTGATGTTTGTAATGCAGAATTAAAATAAGTAATAACATTTGTGTGTAAAATATTGGTCATTAACGATAAAAGTATAAGAAATATGGTTTCATATAAATTTTCTTTGAAAAAATTAACAAATAAATATTTAACTATGGCCATTCTATATATTTGCCGTTTATTTTTAAATAAGAAAAAATTTCTAGACAGTAATATATATAATGGATCACAATATGCAATCCCTATTTGGCCCCCTTGAGCGTAAATACTGCGACTGGTTTTTCTACCTTTCTTTAGTCGCTTTTATTTTTATGATACTAACACTAATGACTGGCGTTTTTGTATTAATGCAAAAGAAAATGAAGACTGAATATGTAGTGGCTGTTCTTTGGTCATCTGCTATGTATGGTGCATTTTATTTTCAGAACCGTCTTTTATACACAATGTGTTTAAAATAAATGCGTTTTAGCGAAATAGTATAATTCTATATATAATACAAATTAATGGATACTTTGTATTATAGTAACTATTGTAAACATTCACAGCGTGTATTGCAATTTTTAGTAAAAGGTAATTTAGCAGAAAAGATAAATTTCTTATGTATTGATAATCGGGAAAAAAATTCAACAAACAATCAACTATATATTGTACTTGAAAATGGTAAAAAAGTTGCCATGCCACCTAATATTCAAAGTGTTCCTTCATTATTGTTGGTACGGCAAGGATATCGTGTTATTCTAGGCGACGATATAATTAATCATTATCAAGTAGAAGCAAATTTACAAACAAAGAAACAAATATCCAATCAAATTATTGAACCGATAGGAACTGGATTGCTACCTTCATCTGGTGGAATGAATATTTTATCTGAACCATATACACCATACGATTTAACACCCGACGAACTAAGCGCCAAGGGTAATAGCGGGAGACGTAGTCTACATAACTATGTATCAGCAAATGATGATATTATTAGTATTCAAACACCGGATGATACATATCAACCAGATAAACTAGACAAGGCAGTAACGATTGATACATTGCAACAAAAGCGGTTTGACGACATTGATAATAAACCATCTAACGTCTTCTCATCTATTTAATAAGTAGTCCACAGTTACCGACTTGTCCTCTAGATCCGGGTTCGCCAGATTGTCCTTCTTCGCCTTGTTCACCTATGGGGCCAACTGGACCAATTTCACCTGTTGGAATTTCAATAATATATGTATTGTCAAAAAAATCATTTTTACACGTTACTGAAAATTTATCACTTGTTTTATTATCTATTGTCTTTATTTTTAATATATTACTGAATTTTTGTTTGTATATTGTCTCCTTTAGTTGATTTAACTTGATTTTATATTTATAAAGAGTATCGAAATTCACTTGTAAATTATATGTATCAGTTGAATTCGAAATGATACTATTCGGCGTTGTATCTGCGTTTTCATAAGGTTCTGCTATATTTACTGGTAATAAATTATAATAGACACTACCGAATATAATTAGTGTTATACATGCCGTTAGTAAATATATTTTTATCATTGTATAATTTTGTATATATTACAAAACTATATTATTTTTACTTATTTTTATTGAAAAAATAAGGTATATTCACATTACCCATATTACCCATAGGTCCATCTATACCTCGTTTTCCAGGTGGTCCTACCATTCCGCTAGTACCCATTTTCCCCTGTTTTCCCGGAACACCATTAGGTATAATCATCTCTAAATGTTGTTTAGGTGATTCACCATCATTTGTCTCACTGAAATTTTTCTTTATTAAAGCAGTGGCAGTCATAGAAGAAGGGGCTAATGTTATTGATTTCTCCTCAAGATACAGAATATTTGGATAATTTTTAATATATTTTTGTATCTTCAATAACCGTGCTTTTAATTGCGCAATTTGACTAGCTGCGGATTTGTTCCAATCGTCCGCCATTTTAATTAATGTGTCGTTATTTGTAGATGCGATAGGCCTTTCAGGATTACACGGAGTGGCCAATGCTTCTTCTTCTTTTTCTTCCCATATGCTAAACATGTCTACCCATTTTTTACAAGAGTCGTTTCCCGTATTCAATATTAATGAACTTTCTCTTTTCATATTACCCGGAATACTATTAGATACATCTGTCCATAAATCAGTTAATTTGTCTGTTCCATATTCATATGTTTTGGACATTTGTATAGCTTGTCCACATCTTTGTGCTGATTTAATATAATCATTTTTTACTTCTGGGCATACTGGTACATTATCATTGTCTATACCTATATGTGTATCATTCGATACACAATAGTCATAGTTTGTTAACAGAATATTTTTTACACTATCCGGTGAATTACCAATATAAGCCTCTATTTGGGCAATGGTATCAGATGCATATGGTTTATTATCGTTATCGGTTGAGAAATAGCTACTATCTAAATTAACGGGAGTATCCATTGGATCCCAATTATACCATTTATTAATTGTATCATCTATTTCCTTTGCTTGACTATATTGAGGATAATCCTCTGTGTTTTTGATTTGGGTCATTACATAATTAGATTTGTCCTTAATTGGTTTAATCTCGTATCTAAATTTCTCAATCTTATCATAAATCCCACATGTTTTAAGACCATTTGTATTTAATAGACTATTTTGATTTTCACAATTATTTCGTATATATCTATTTATATCAGATTGCATAGCTGTACACGTTTTTATATACCGGGCAATTGCTGAATTATAATTTATATTTTCTACGTAACTATATCCATCAACTACAGAGGGATTGCCGCTGTGCCAATGACTTGTTCTCCTCCTCTTCCCCCATCTTCTGGAACAATGTCTTACATATTGATAATTTCGGACAGATACCGTGATCATATTTGTTTTAAGACCGGTAAAAATTATGGGCATACCGTTTATTTTACCGTTAAGATTATTTAATAATTCGGTTTTAATATTTGTTTCTAAATACTGTAAAACTTCTTTTTGTATAAACGTTACTATATTTTCTAATGCGGTATACGCCGTAGAGTTCATCTGCGTCTCCCTCACCGTAAGAGCATCAACTTTATACAATTCGGCCCATCCAACTGTTCTTTGTATGTTAGAAGTTTCAAATTCCAATGGTTCTCTTTGAACTGTTTTATAACTCCATTCGAACGACATGTTATTAGATAATTTTAATATATACTATCAAAATATTATTTCATATCGCCACGGACGCCATAGTATCCGGATACACCACCTGGACCTTGGTATGCATTTTGTCCACGATCTCCTTGTTCACCTTGGTCGCCGTGTATTCCTTCAATCCCTTTTTTTGATGACCATAGATGAAAATCTAGTACTAAATTTGTTAAATTACCGGTCATATCTATTCGAGGGGTTTCATCACCCTTTAAGTCGTATTTTGGCGTATTATTACACGTAAACGATATTTTGTATCGTTTTTCTAAATCAGCCACTTGTTTTTCTAATAATTCGATCGCACTTGCTTGTTTTTGCATTTCGGAATTTAAAGCATTTATTTGAGCACTTGCCTGTGTTGGACGGATTGGTGGAGGACATTTTAAATCTTTTATACGCTGTACAATTTTAGCAGGCATTTCTTTAGGTGGTTCTAATTTCGCAAATCCATCGGACATAGTTAGTATACAATAATATAGTAAAATAATACTATATTATTTATTATCAACAATAATTATTACCTCCCAATGGTCCACGTTCACCCATTTGACCATCGGGACCCTTTGGGCCTTTTTTCCCTTTATCCCCTTTTTCACCGATTTCTCCAGGTAAAGGAGGGGGGAATGCGAAATTTAATTCAATGTTGTTAGGAAATTCGCCCCCTAATGTTATAGTCGGCTCTTCATTTTGATATAAATTATTGTCTACATATTTAACTGAAAATTTAAATTTATTCATGTTAGATTGCAGTGTATTGTATTGCTTAATTATATTATTAATATGAACATCCATATTAGCATAATCGATAAAATTATTGGTTATAAAAGCATTATCACCATCGCTCTCTTTAATACTTGCGTTATCGCTCTCTTCAGGACTTGCGTTATCGATCTCTTCAAGACTTGCGTTATCGCTCTCTTGAGGGTTTATATTTTCCTTTCGAATAGATATAGGACCAAGAGGTTCAATTATTTTATTTCTGGCTAAATAAAGTATTATTAAAATTGATATTAGTAATAAATATTTTAACATTGTATACTTATTAGTTACATTTATTATTAGAACAATCTTTCCCCCACGGACCCTGTGGTCCAATCTTTCCTGTTTGCCCAGGTACACCGTGATACCCTATATTTCCTTTGGGACCCTTTAATCCAGGAGGACCTTTTTTTCCTCGAGGTAAAACAGCGTTTATTTCCCATGTAGCCGTTTCATCGTTCTCATTTGTAACAGGGTTTAATGATTGTTTCACACCTTGGGTTATTGTAAACCCAACTTGTTCTAAATTTTCTGTTTGATTTACTGTATTAATTGAAATATCCTCCATCTGTCTTGGTAATACTTGGTTTATCTCAGTAATTAGTGATTGACATTCTGCAATTTGTGATGTAATTTCATCTACTTTTGATTTATTTGTAACATTCGTCATATTACTTGAATTTGATTTATTTACCGTATATGCATCTGCCTCGCTCTCTTCGGGTGCAGCCCCTTGTGTTACATCCATTCCTTCTGTAATAGCATTTTTATTATAATAAAAAAATACCAAAATGATAATTGCTAAAATAGTTATATAAAATATTTGGCTCTGTTTAATCATATTCGTTATATATATTACAATAATATATATAAAAATAAATATATATCTTAATTTAAATGGGAGACAAGTCTACTGTGTTAAAAACCTTTAATATACAGTTTTTTAGTTTTCTAGATGATCTTCTTAATGTGTTTCCAGACAAGGATGATATAAAAATTGGTAAAAAATCGTTCGAAACAATAAAACGTGCTAATCCAACGATTATTATTAAAATATGGTTTTCGCATATATACACCGTTTATCGCGAAAGTATTGATACGGGTGATATTGAATATTTTATTAATAAAGACTATCAAAATGATTTGCAAAATTTAGCAAATAATGGCGAAGTGATGCGTATTATCAATACATTACGTGAACCTATAGGACAAATGGATGGTGCTAATAAAGAACATACTATAAAATATTTACAAGTGTTGAGTAAATTATCTCAATTATATGCTAATAAATAAATATTTATATTTTGCTGTGATTTAAAGCAAAATATAATAGCCTCCACCGAGAATTGAACTCGGGATCTTCAGTTTACAAGACTGACGCCTTACCACTGGGCCATAGAGGCGGTGTGAAATACATCCACAATATATACAACTATTAAATATTTATCATTTTTTACGAATATTCATTACAATTATTACTAAATAAAACGTGTAATAATTCACCTGGGTGTTTTCTTATTACAAAATCATAAACCGTTTTTTTGGTTATTTTTAGATTGGACCTTATATTTGGTATATACAATTCTTTATGAATCTCATCAATGTATTTCGAGAATTTGTTAACAATTATTGTCTGTGTCTTCCAAACATATTTTGTTAAATATCCAGCATGTAGATTATTTACAAATGATTGAAAAAGGTCTTTAAATAAACGGGACCGTTTTCGTTCCCCTGGATTTTGTACTAAATAATCATTTAATAAATTAGCTCTACGCAAACAAATGTATCGCAATAAAAAATGCGACTTAATGGTTTTTAATCTCAATAGCTCCTTGTATCTACCATTATAAAACTTACATCTTTGTCCAGTTGGTATATGGGTCACCATATAACCACAGTTATCTTCATTATTATTCAAATGAATTAATCTTTCGGGGGTTAATGAATCCCAAGTTTCGAACCTTTTAGCGGAAGGAAATAAAATGCATGTGTTTTGAAATATATCCCATTGTTGATAAACATAAGGTGGAATATTTATAGCACGACCATTTTTAGGTATTATATCAAATACATTTGTTAAATATATTTTTGGTTGTGTAATTGGAAAGACAATTAGATTGTCTGGATGCAATAATACAAATGTATAACAATAGTTTTTATTAAATTCATTGATTGTAGTATTATTTTTAATATTATTTGTTTTTGAATAAATATTTCTGGTTATAGCATCCAAAAACATCTCCTTAACGGTTTTTAATGTTTTAATCTTTGAATAACTATTATAAAGTTTATAATTTCCACCAACTGCACTTTTGGTTGAGATTTCCCATTGTTTTATACGATTATCGTAAAATAGATGTATTAAAGTCCCGTCTATATATTCATTAATATAAATATCATCGCTAGTAACACTATATTTTGATATAAACTCTTCGCGATTTATCGTCTTTTGGGGTGAAAATGATAACAATTCGTTTTCCGGTGACGAAAATACGATTGAACGATATAATTTAGTTGTTTCACTCGCATTATCACATATGGTTTCTTTATCATAATTCAATATCTTGTAGTCTATATTATTATTTGTATATAGGGTTTCATTTACTTTTAACTTTTTCATAGTGTTTACGCTATATGTCGCATATAAATCTTCAATATTTTCCATTACTACTATTAAAGTAATTAATTGTTTAAATGTTTTTTAATTTAATTACGTAATGAAATTTATGTTGCTATTATATAATGTCTGATATAGAAATAAACAAAGAAATAGAAGAAAAAGAAAATTATACTAATTGTAATTTAGAATTAGGAGATATTATTGAATTATATGCTCCGGACAATAAAGATTATCACGAACAACGTTTTTATATTCGATATATTGATGATAAAACGGTCGATTTAACAAACATAGAAACCCAACAGTCTAGCGCAATTCATTTAGATGACGAAGGCAATATAAAAGATGAAAGTATCACATCGATAACAATTTTAAGCAGAAGTGACGAGAAAGGGTATGCGAAACAACACAATCTTTTACCAAAAACTTGGATTGATATTCATTTTAATGGTGAAATTGTAGAAGCATTTACAGGTGAAATTACTAATTTAGAAGAAGATATGATAGAAATTACAACTTATCCAGATTTAGATGTAATATATATTGATTTTGGGTATAGAGGTCTTCCAAAACACTTGGATATTGATCACATCACAATACGCAACAAACCTGCATCTTTAGATAAGATTTCGTCACTTATAAATATCAAAGACGATGTTCCTGACGGTGAAACATTTGATCCATCGATGATTAGTGATAAAAAGGAACCCACATTGGAATATCAACCGAGTGGCGAATATGATATTCAATTACCTGACGGAACAGAAACCGATAAAACACTTGGTGAAGAATTACAACAAATGTATAATTCAGGACGTGAGTTAATACACGGAGAAAAATTAGACGATATTGAACGCGAATATGAACTACCCGAGAACCAACGACGACATGGTATCGATATACAAAAGAATGATATGCTCGATGTATTATTATCAGAAATACCCGATACTTTACGCACAGACGATACCGTCAATAATATTCATCACTTAATCCAACGCTTTAAAGAATTAAGAGAGAAATTCTCTAGCTTTGATGAACATAACAATATATACGATAAAAAATCGAACGGCATTGGACACAAACCTCTTTCAAATAGTCTAGTCAATCTCGATAAACAATTGAAATGGATATTACCGATAGTAGCCTTAAAAAAGAAAGTTTATAATGACGACCAATCCGAAGAAATTGATGGTATAAATGATGTTGTAAAACTGAATATATCGGAAGAAATAATTAGTGATGCTAATATACAAGAACAGTACTATAATAATCAATTGCACCAAGGTGACGAAAGTAGTTATGTAAGATATCATCGATTATTGGGTGAATCTCAAAAACCATTCTCAAAACCAAACAACAATGAATTATTATTAGCACCGAATATAGAAGTACAAGACTCGATTGAAACAATCGTAGAAAACCTAGAAAATTTGCACAGTACAGTGATGTCTAGTACAGATAATAATGTGTCTTACGCTAGACGGCAATATATTATACAAAAATATAATTTGAGCGATACTCATATGGAGCCCATTATTTCGAAAACAGGGAAAAAAATATTTATCCGTTCAAAAATCAACAATAACGAGGAGACAACCGTTAAATCCATAATGTTTTTACCAAAACCAGTCATTGATTTCTCTCTTGTTAATTTACCCGGAACGTCTATATTAAAAAAATCAACACTCGGTGAAAAATACATGTATTTATTTAAATTATTAACGAAAAAAATGAACATCGACAACAATTTGATTGATAATTTTGATGACGAAATGGATCAAAAATTTTGGGAAATTCCATTGAAAGACAAATCTTTTTATAAAAATGCTCAAGTTTATAAACTTGATGAAGGAATTGACCAAAACCCGGACCGTTTTGCGAAATATGTTAAATCTATTGTTCCTGATACACAAAACATTATACGATTGTTTGATTTACTCTATACCGAAAAGGATCATATCACCATGCTTAATGTTCATAATGCCGTTAAAAAATTAGAACCTTTTTTGGTTTATACCGGTGATATTAATTATGGTCAGTTAAATGCTATTCGTTATTTTATTAAAAATAAACGTATCGAGTATTTGAAACAATTGAGCGATGCACAATATCAATACCAACGTGTATCCACTCATAATCATATGTATGATGTTCCTCATAAAAATCGTGTAGAAAATATATTTAACGAGAAAAAAGATATTTTGTCCGTTTTTCTTGATTTATACGATTTAACTGAATACAAATCGTCGAAAAAAGATACTTATACCACATCCCACGAATATTTGAAAAAAATATATGCTACAGACGGTTCTGAATTGTTTCATAATCTAATTCGTCTATTAATGATTTCGTTGATTACACCCGAGAACATTTCAGCAGCATTAAAAGATACAGTAGACGAAAGTGAGGATATGGGCAAGTATGAGAAGATTAAAGCAAGCGATTGTTCTAGACGGGTTCTTTCTAAAAAATATACTTCTATGAAAAATTTGCAAAAAGATAATGGTAAAGAAACATTTTATGATAAAGAAGTCGACGATACACCATATGATATTATGGGAAATTACAAAGAAGAGTCCAATAAATATTCACCTGAAGATATGATCGAGTTTTTAGAAGAGGTTTTAATTCAAAAACACGATTGTCCACCTAAATTAGCACCAGAAATGGCTAATAATTTAATTCAAGGTAGTAAATTAGTAAGAGATGGTGAATACGCTTTACTTGAGATATTGCCTCATTTAAAAAAAGACGCAAGTGAAAGTGAGTTATCCGATAAAGAAAAAAACTCTATAGTTGATCAAGCCGATATTTTAAAACAAATGTCTTATTTTAAACGTGTTAATAATCAATGGGTTCACGACGATTCAGTGGATGATAATACTTTTATTGATACAAATACATTGTTTTGTAATATGAGTAAAATTTGCTTTAAGGATCAAAAGAAAAATGTGTGCGAAAATATGAACGATACAGAAAAACGCCTCAAAATAACACAAAGAAAAAAATTACTAGATGAATTTGATGATAGAATTGAACAATCGTTTGAAGGATTAGAGGAAAAATTACAACAATTAGTCGACAAATCGCGTAAAAATCTTAAAAGTAAAAGGCGTCTTCAAGAAGTTAGAAGCGCTCGTTATAATGATTATGCATTTGAGTTAGGAAAAATGATTAATAAATTAGATGTTATAAAATCGCCTCATTTACAGCATATGGAAGAAATACTTGGACAAGATGATTTTGTTAAAAAACAAAAGGACATTTTAAAGTTTGCGGAACTATATTGCCGTGATCCTATGATAGAAGAATTAGGTGAAAATATGTATTATATGTACTGCACTGATACGAATAAAAAACTATTGCCTACATCTTTGTATAAATTAGCACAAGCGTATACATCAAACAACAATTATATGTCGGTTTTAAGTGAAATTTGTAGAAAACAGGGTAGAATTGAAGATGATAGTATTATAGATGATTATACCGGGCGTTTGATACGAAAAATAGATTTCGTAGATGAAGACGGGTTCGATGAACACGGATTTAGACAAATCACAAATGATATTATTGAGAAAGATTTATCCGATACAATTGTTGCTTCTCAAGAAAAGAAAAATACAGCCAAGGATCGCGTATTTAATAACGCAGATACTCAATTGATATTTAAATTATATCGCACAATTATCGGACATATTGGTATTACAACCGATGCGATTGAAGAGTTTGTATTGAGAGAATGCGTTGAGTTGATTAACGATACAAATGTTATTAAATCGGAAAGAACTTATAAAATAGAAGCACAGGAATTATTAGAAACACAGAAAAAACGGCTCCCGCCTTATGAAATTTATCGCAATAAATTGATAATTCTTATTGTTACCAGTATTATTTTAGTTGGTATACAAACTACTATACCTTCGTTCAAAATACAAAAAACATTTCCGGGCTGTGTGCAATCATTTAAAGGATTTCCTGAGAATAATGGAGCTATTGAAGATACAAGTGGAATTGAATATTTGGTCTGTATTTTAAATACATTAAAAGCCAAAAGTTCAAAACCCTGGAACTCTATTAAACCATTACCATTTGAGGTTATAAAACAACAATTGATGCAGTTAATTACTCAAATTATTTTACCAAAACAAACATTGACGGACCTTTATGTTAAAAAAATAGAATATTTGCGAGAACATCCTAATTTTGATCTTCCAAAAGAACATTCCATTCAAAAATGGGATCATTTCTTACCACCAGTTGTTAAATATGAAGTTGAGAAAACCATAAAGGGATTACCAAGTGATTTTAAAACCCAATTAAATGAGATGTTAAAAACTGGTAATAAATCTCAACAAAAACAATTGGATATGTTTAAATCAAAGTCCGCATTATTTTCTTTTGCGATAATGGAAAATATCAACAAAACAGTGAGACAAAAGGGTCTATTATTAAAAACAGCTTCAGGTGTATATTTTACAGAAAACGCTTGCTGTAATGATAAACACAGTTCTACATTTATGGATTACTTTATGAATGAGAGTAAAGAATTAATTGTCTATATCAAAATGATCAATGACTGGGGGAAAGTAATCGAAACAGTAAAACAGCAAAGCATTGCGCCTTTCTTGTATCATGCAAAACCTAGTGGTATCACCTACTCTCAAGACATGCATAGCGAACATTTTGAGAGAAATGTATATATTGCTTTTATTCACTATTGTAATTTAGATAATGATATGTCTATTCCAGAAGACTTGCAAGGACTAATTGCCGAAAAAATACACGATTATCCTAAAAAGAGTTCGGTTATGGAGAAAATTGAGTTTTTAAAACAAAATGGAAAACGTTTATCAAACACCAATTTATTACAGCTGATGGATGTAGTTAATAAACGCAATATTGTAGATGCTAAACAAATACCGTTTAAAGGATCAGCCGTAACTGCACTTGAAGATTTACTTAGTCATGTAGACACTACATACAAGGATGACGATGATATTGTTTTATGTAATAAATTTAGAGAACTATTAAAGGGCGTCCTTGGTAAATATAATCCAAAAACTCTTGTTGCTGAAGATAGTGACGAAACATATAAATTGAATAATTGGTTAACACACGCGAATAGTAACCTATTGGAACGCATTGTAGAATTTATTAGTAAAAATTCCAATTTAAATCGTAGAAAAATGGACCAACTAGAAGAACAACTCGCCAATATACATTTGTGGAATATGGATAACACATATGAATTTGGAAATGACGTTTCACCAAAAGACGAGACAACAATGTATTCTATTGTACAATTCTTGAAAGACTCTGTTTTCACAATGAGTAAAATTTATCCTGAAATGATTATAAATAATCATATTGTAAACAGTAAAGCTCATAAACATTGGGGTTTAGCTGAAACGCACAATTTGGATATTTCCAGGTTCATTCAAGCATATTATAAAGAGTTGTCTCAGTTTAAAAATGACGGTTCTTTAACATCTCTATTAAAACAAGTCCAAGATAATTTAATCCACGTGCTTCCATTTTTAGAACTAATACCGACATTTTTACCAATTCATCGCCCCCCTCAAGGAGAAACCCCTGCTCAGAGTTATTATTCTTTATTTTCAAAGAGAACATTATATATGATTTATAGTTACGTATGGTATTCGGTCATTTATGAATATATTAAAGCCACTGATAATGAAGACCTCGTTCAATTAAATACTATTGAACGAAATAAAATACGTCGGGATAAAATTAACGAAGATCGTGAAAATGGACTTGGACAATCTGTTGGTATATATGATGAGGAATTGAGTGGTTACGATGAAGGTATGGTTGAAATACAAATCAATGTGGGAGATAAAAACGCATTGAATAAAACAGTAGGTGATCTATTATTGATATTTATTAATATGAACACGTCAAATAAGAAATCATTTGATCTTTCATATCGAGATATTGATAAAAAGATTACACGATCAAAAATAAATGAGAAGAAAATGATAACTGATTTCTTGAAAAATATGGATGACGATCAAAGACGTGTAGAAGATACGCAAAAAATGATGAAATTAGGACGATGGAATGTAGGTTTAAAGAAAGGATTAGTTGATTATAGCAAGGATCGCTATAAAGAAGAAAAAGATCAACTATTTGAACAATTGGCCAATAAAGCAGATATTGATATGAATGATATTGTTATACAAAAGGACGCATCAGAAATAGAAGCAGAGGAAGCGCAAGATGTAGATGACTATTATGACGAAGAAGCAAATGATTTAAGAGGTTATGCTGGAGCCGATGGGGATGGACAATATTATGAAGAGGACGGCGAGGACGAATTTAATGAAGATTAATGAAAGGTAAAAATTTATACATAAATAATATATCAATAAATTATTTATGTTTGAAAAATCATTTGTACGACAAAATAAAACAGCTTTTGCTATTAGCTTATTTTTAATATTATTTTCAGGGTTTCATTTTATGAAACCCGATTTTGCCTACGGTAAAGACGGTGAATTTAGACAATTTGGTGTAGGATATAGAAATAAGACAGTTATACCAATTTGGTTTATTTCGATCATCGTCGCTATTTTATCTTATTTAATCGTTTTATATTACCTTCAATCATAGATTATATCGTTTTCATTGTAACTGATATAATACTTATTATTAACGACATTATTGTTGTGAAATAAATCCACGAAAAGTACCCAACGGTGCGCTTTAGAGAAACTAAATTACGCAATTTATTTAATTCACCTTCATTATTAAATTTGGGAACAAAGTCGAATAATAAAGATACACCTGCATCCTCACGTTCTTGTTGAGAACAATCTTTCTTGAAATATTTAATAAAATCTTCTACATTTTCGTTATTAAAACACGTTAGTAAAAACGATTGATTGAAAATACTCTTATCTTGCGTATACTCTTTTAATTTACTAAATGTTTCTGATTTAAATATCTCATTCGCAAAATATCCATTTCCAGTTATACCAATAAACCAAATACCTATACTATTTTCAAATATAGTCACTAGTTCAGGATTAACGGCTAAAATGAAGATGGTTATTAAAACTAATGAAAAAGAAGCCAGAGTCGTTCCTGCTATAGATTTAACCTTTCCTGTGGTTATTTTGTCTATTTTTGCTTCCATATCATCTTGTATCGCCATTCGGTAATACATCAATGTTACTAAAAATGCTAGACCATATATTCCGGTAAATAATATTAATGAATTTAAAATGCCTCCAGCTGGACTATATGCTATACTAAACCATAAACCCATAGGAACAATAAATGTTATACATATGATTATTAATGCTATAACACCAGAAGGCTTCTTTTTTGTTGATTCGGTAGACATTCTATACATAACATAAAGAAAATCTATAACACTCTATTCTGTAATTATATTTAACCGAAAAATAATATATAAATAACGTCTTTTTCAAATATATATAGAATGAAAATTATTGGCGTTGATATTTGTTGTGGATTGGCATGGGGGGATGAAGCAAAGGGTAAAATTGTATCGCAGTTAGCTAAAGGAAAGAAATATAACTTTGTATGTAGATGGGCAGGGGGAAACAATGCTGGACATACCGTTTATGTCGATGGTAATAAATACGAAACCCATATAATTCCGTGTGGCGTTTTTTATAATATACCCTCTATAATTGGACCCGATTGTGTTGTTCATGTAGAATCGTTTTTAAATGAGATAAAATATTTACAAGATAATAATTTTAATATATCTCTTGTTAAAATATCACCAAACGCCCATATTGTAACTGACGCTCATATTAATGAAGATAAGGCTACCGTAACACAATCACAAGGCAGCACTTCTAAAGGCATCGCTCCTTGTTATGGTGATAAATATAGACGACACGGTGTTCAAGCATCCGAAATTGACGAACTAAAGGAATTTCTATGGGACGAAAAATTATACGGATATGTTCTATGCGAGGGAGCACAAGGATTTTGGTTGGATATAAATCACGGTAATTATCCGTATGTAACATCTAGTGTTACATTACCTTATGCCGCGTGTAGTCTAGGATTTTCCCCAAAATTAATTAACAAAATATACGGGGCTATAAAAATATATGATACAAGATCAGGTATTGATCCAGATTTTCCAGATAGTTTATTTGATAATGAAGAATTAAAATTAGTTGGAAATATTGGCGAAGAATATGGTGTTACTACAGGTAGAAAACGAAAATTGAAATGGTTAAATTTGAAAAAATTAATAAAAGCTATACATATTTCCGGCGTAACAGATCTAATTGTTTCAAAAGTAGATATATTAGAAAAAGCCAAACTATTTAAACTTTTTGACCAAAATGAAATTTTATTGGTATTTAACACAATTGATCAAATGATTTTCTATCTAGAAACAATTTTAAAAGAAAATTGCAATTTAACGTCAATCGTATTTTCAAATAGTCCTCATATTATTAACGATAATTCGGAAAATTTTTTTAACACTATTAAGTAATGGACGGTCCTAGATTAACTGATACTGGTTTTGGTGATTATATGTTAAGCAGATTAAAATCGTGTCATGAAAATAGAATAAAAGTTTACTCATTCGCATTTAATATGGGCATTGTTGTTTTATTTACATTAATTGTAGGTGCATTTTTGTATTATAGATATAAAGAAAAACCCACTGAATATGAAAAACAACAAAAATTATATCACGATCAGCAATATATTTTAGATAGAATACGATACTACCAGGTTCAACAGAAAAATATTATGTCGTCACCCATTGGGAATTTGACGTCACCGTTAAGGAATTTATAATATCTATTTATTTTATAATCTATTATAAAATGAGTAAACAAGAAAAACGTGAGCAAATTATTTCCGAAAATGATAATAAATCGGTTCTTAGTGAAATTATAGAAACGGTCAATTTTTCTCAAACAAATGAACTTCGGATTAGAACAATTTTACGAGGAGATATTGATTTCTCAATATTAAAAGATAAAGATATCAAAAATGTGAATGCTATTTATATCGAAAATCCAGGCGAAATTACTAATTTATTTAATATCCCAGATACAGTCAAAATTTTACACTGCTCTGAACATATGATCGAACAACTTGATAATTTACCAAAAGAAATTGAAGAAATTAATGTTTCAAATAATAATATTAAACAGTTTGATTGTAATGAACTCATTGGATTGACTAGTTTAAATATTTCGAATAATGAAGTAAATAAATTATCAAATCTTCCCGAATCTATCCTCTTTTTAAATGTAGAAAACAATCAATTAAAAGAACTTGATTTAGAAACAACTCAAAAATTAAAACATCTCATATGTTCTAATAATCCTATATTAGTTTTACAAAATGTTCCTCCTTCTTTAACCAAAATCGAAATGGAAAACAACCCATTTATCGAAATCGAACGAGGTGATGGAGAAACAACAAAAACAAGCAAAAAGAAAATGAATTATTTGCAAAGTTTAAATGAGTATTTTCGATTGAAAAATGAATACGATATTAAACTATTGGCTTTAAAACGTAAAGCATATGAGAAAGGGAGTAATAAACGGGATAAAAAACGTTTAGTAAATCGTGTAAAACCTACGTGTATCTATTGTAAACGCAAAGTCGGATCATTATTCTCTTATAAAGATAAATATTATAGTGCGAAATGCGGTGATCAACGAAGCCCTTGTAAATTCGATATCTCTATTTACGAAGGAGATTACGAAAATATTGAAGCAGTAATCAATATGTTTTCAGCAGATATCGAAGACGATAAAGAACAAATTATTATTGATAAAATGAACTCTATTTTCAAATATATAAATGCTGAGTCGTATTCTACCCAATTTAAAGAACATATCGATGCATATAACTCTACTAGTGATATTTATAAAGAAACTATCGATCGTTACGATGCTATTCATAACAGTGAAGAAAAACGGTTATTAATTGAGAAAAAAATGAATGAAATCGTTCATATAAAAGATGATATGAAGAAGATCCTCGAAGAATACAAAAAAACGGGTAATCATAAATTATTACTCACCTTATTGCAAACGTATAAACGCGATATCATTCCGGCAGTCGAACACTTGCGTAATTTAAAGTATGCACACATGTTTGTAGAAATTGTTGAGAGTGATCCTCCTGTATCGATATTGGTACAACACACAGCTCCTGTCCATAGTCGTGATTTTATTTTTGGCGAAGGACCCAACGTTTTGAAATTCGTGACAAACACTCAGGTATAATTCTTATTATAAAACAATCAAACTATATTATTTTAATAAAATTGAATTAAAATAATACTAATTATATAATTTATAAAACAACATGTCTTTACAACTTGATACAAACGTCACCAAAAATGTCGTTATCAAACGGAAAAAAAAGGAAATTCCTATTGTTGAAGAACAACCTGGAACTGATATTGAGATAAAACTTCAAGAAGGTCTTGAATATTTATCAACCATAGACGATAAATCAATCGATTTGGTTTTGACGGATCCACCTTATATTATTTCAAGAGATAGTGGTATGAATACTCACTATAATACAGTGAAAGAAAATGAACGTAAAAATGTTCAACAAGTAAAAACACAAGAACAATGGATTGCATATAAAACAGAAAACGAGTTAATTGATGATTCAAAACGTGATAATTATATTAAATATGGAACCATATATGGGAAAAAATATTGCGTGAAAACCGATTATGGCGAGTGGGATAGTAAATTCACAATTGAAGTATTGGACCAATTTATAGGTGAATATTATAAAAAATTACGTGTAGGCGGAACGATGATTATGTTCTTTGATATTTGGAAAATAACCGATTTAAAAGCCCTATTTGAAAAACATAAATTTAAACAAATTCGGTTCATTGAATGGATCAAAACCAATCCACAACCTTTGAATTCGGGTGTAAATTATTTGACGAATTGTCGCGAAATTGCTCTTTTGGGAGTAAAAGGTGGAAGTCCTACCTTTAATAGTAAATATGATAAGGGCATTTATGAATTTCCATTACAAGGTGGTAAAAATCGATTTCATCCCACACAAAAGAGTTTGCGTTTATTCGAAGAACTCATTAAAAAACATTCTAATGAGAACAGTGTTGTTCTAGATACTTTCCTCGGTGCAGGAACCACTGCATTTGCAAGTAAAAATACAAACAGACGTTTTAAGGGTTGTGAAGTAGAGAAGGAATATTATGATAAAGTTATTGAGTTAATTAGTGTTTAATCATCACGTTTGTAAATTTGTGTAGCATTTTTATAAATATATTTATGTGTAATATTAAAACCCAATCTAGGATCTTTTCTTTTCTTTTCGGAGTCATACATTGGTTTGAGCTTAGTAAGAGCGAGGTTTAACACCTCTTTCGCATCCATTCTCCATGTTTCTTGAATTTTACCGTCAGCATATCTTGTAAAATAATGGTGTTTATATCTCCCAATTTTTTTTTCTGTGAGATATTTTACCTGTTCTTCCCACGTGGATTGAAGGCTAATTCCATTATACGTAGCGTTAATTTTCTTACCAGTAGTGGACTTATATTCCACCTCGTTTCCCTCCTCATCTATAGCATCTGCCCCGGAAAATGTTTCGGCCACTTTATGATGCAAAGAATTGGACATATGTATCTCTCTTGATCGAGCGTAGGAGAAGGGGTCACCCCAATTATTATCGATACATATCGTATACATTCGTTCAAATAGCTCGGAAAATTCCTTTTCGGGACTGAGTGCTTCATTTTCTCCAGTGTCCACCAACTGTTGTGGAGAATTAGTTACTGTAGTTTCTGTGTTCATTTTTTAATATGTTACTTCTTTATAACACAGTTATATAAATCAAAAAGTATATCAATTTTATAGTATTAATCATATGTTGATTTATGATTATTAATACGTTCACAAACAGTTTCATCCAATATTGCCTTTCTTGCGCCATTACAAAGCCATTTTACTGCCCATTTAAATTCAAAAGTCACGGGCCATAGTTCAGGTGATGTATCAAAATATCCAGTATTTAATACATTTTCGACTTTATCTATACCAGGACTTAATGAAAATAATGGCCAATTATTATAATTATTTACCCACCTATCTAATTTGTAATCCTCACACGTTCCAAATGGTTGTAATTGACTGTCTATTGAACCATTTATTTTCAAAATTTCTATATATTTTTTTCCTGAACCTGTAGTCCATTCTTTTTTTCGTTCTTCTGCTACATCTTTCCATCTAGGTATTAATTGTAATTGGTCTACCTTATTATCTTGCATAATATCTATTGCGTTTGATAAAAATGGTTTTTTCAATATCCAACTATCTTCCCAATGAAGCCAATAATCATATGTTCCTTCGCGTAATATATCAATTATCATGTTAATTGAACGTGCCTGACCTTTGTCCTTTTCTGCCTTATCAATAAATTCTAGTTGGGGGTACATTTTTTCTAATAAAGAAATTTGGTCAGTTGTATTTTTCCCATATTCATTAATTACAATCATCTTATTTATTTTTTCAATTGAAGTATGTTTTAAAAAACTATCTAATGTTTGTTTTAAGGAATCTAATTTATTTGGTTTTGATATATAACTAGTACACGTGAACAATACTTTTGGAGTATTTCCTATAAATTTCTCTATATTTGCTTTTATTAATGAAGCTTTACATATCATGATCAAAATAGTTATTAAATATATTGCTATTATTATTTTTTTCCAATATTTCATTAATATATAATAATAATAATATATTATATTGAAGACGAGAAAAACAAAAAATTATTTAGATGATAAAACTGATATATATCTTTCGAAATATTACAAAAAAACATGTAAATTATTCTAAATTGTATTTTTGTTTTGTTTTATTTTGGTACCATCATTACCGCGTCCATCGCATCATCGAATGACGGTTCTCTCGACATAGGCTGGATATCTTTTCCGTAAATACTGTCGTGCCCTTCACCTTGTAGTTCAATATTATTTCCACCAGGGTAAGGCGAAAGTGCACCTATGCGTTCAGCAATGTACATTGGCTGCCTATGCAACAAGGAAATGAGTTTACGGGTATCCATTGGATCATCTTCGTCTATCTCCATTGGTGGATAGTAGACCGCTAGACCAGTAATTGAGTTCGTATCATTCGCATACCAGATAGACCAAAAGGTATACAACACGCCATCGTCGTGACGGTATATATAATATGCCATCCTTCCCCCGCCACTGCTTCCCATACACTCTAAATTAGTAGTGGGGTTGTTGATAAACTCACGTATCGAGCATTCAGCCTCTTCTTCTTGCAGACAGTTAAGTGTAGGGAGTAATGTCCTATTAATATCCGACAATCCTTCACTAATTGCCTGTCTCAATCGGTATATTATATTGTTAGTATAACTAACATTTTCATCAATAAAGCACGCATCGCATACAGCATAACCGTTATTGTACGACACCTCTGTTCCAGGAAACTCTCCGCATTTTCCACAATCAGTATCAACCGGTGGGCTCATAAATTCCTTTGTTTTATTCGTGGTCTTTGTTTACACGCAGTAATATGTTAAAATCCTTTCAATTTTATCACATATTTAAGACATTAAAAACAATGTAATATTCTGTAAATAAGCATGTTTTTTATTTTCATTTTGGGGTAATAATTCAAATTTATGGACATTTTGATTGCTGCATTTTTTTGTATTTTTTTGTTTTATTTTTACCACCTATCGGTTTTTTTACTTGTTTGCCGCTTCTAAGTTTCATATATTTTGATAAATCCATTTCTGAGTCATCTTTTACTTTTCTTGAATGAGATAATGCTAATTCTAATCTATTCGGTTTTCTATTTATGTCCGGACTATTATAAAATGTTCCAAATTTTAATGCACCGTTCAATCTCTTGAATTTTCTAGTTACTGAATTCTCTCCTCCTCGTTTTGAACGTAACTTTCTAAATATTCTTTTTGTTTTTCTGGTTCTCATTACTATATAGTCCTATTTTTTCGTAGCATTATATGTTATTACAATTCTTACACCAGATCATCAAATAGTACATAAAATTGATAGGTTTTTTCTAGTAAGACATAGTATTAAATACACCGAATGTATAATAATGAGCCCACTTTACGATATTGAATGTACCAGATGCCGCGAGTACCCAGGAACATATGAGTGTTCAACCAATGGTTATGCGCTTTGTAGCAGCTGTCTTGAGAAGAATGACCGAGATGCTAATATATGCATTAATGGTAAAACGTTTCTCAAGTTGAAGAAAATGATCAACACTGGAAATTTAACAAAATCAGGTGGATTGGGAGATATATTGATGTCTACCGAAGAAGACGACACGTCTACGGAAATTAAGAAAGAGTTCTTATCCAACATTCAACGAAAAATGGCGTGTGTTGGTAGAAGTGGTTGGGGGTACTGTAGACAATATATTTACAGACATCACACTGGATCCATTTATACTTTCACATTAATTGGATTTGATGGAACACAAACCAACGTTCTATGTTTGAACAAATATGTGCTAGAAAGTGAATTCCCGCGAGATTTTGGGTTTGATTTAGTATAGAGTAGAAGTAAATTTTAAGTAAGTAATTTAATATAAATAGTTCTTTTTTTATAATCGATAAAATTGATATAAACTGTTTTATTTAGTATTATCTATAAAACTACAATGTCTAATCAAACACACGAAGAAACCGAGATCCAACGTCCATCATTAAAACCGATGGTTAAATGGAGTGGTGGAAAAACGGATGAACTTAAACAAATATTGCCCCATATACCTAAAGAATATGATACTTATCTAGAGCCATTTATAGGCGGAGGAGCAGTATATTTTAATGTAAATCCGAATAAAGCTGTTATAAATGATGTCCATAAAGAATTGGTTGACTTTTATCAATCCATCAAAAATGGTGATACTGATAAAATTTATGAATTTATGAAAGAGCATCCAAACGAGGAGGAAACGTATTATAAAGTTAGAGCATACGACAATACAGATGTATTGGATAACGCCAAGCGATTTTATTATTTGAGAAAGACATGTTATAGAGGAATGTTGAGATATAATAAAAAGGGTGGATTTAATATACCATGGGGACGCTATAAAACATATAATTTCGAAGATATTAAGAATGAGAACTACGAGAAGTTGTTGAAAAAAACTGAAGTTTATAATAAGAGTTTTGAACATATATTTGACGATTATAACGATGAGAAAAATTTTATGTTCTTAGACCCCCCTTACGATAGTGAATTTACGGATTATGGTTATTGCACTTTTGGTAAAGATGAGCAGAGAAAACTAGCAGACTGTTTTAAACAGACAAAAATCAAGTGTTTGATGATTATTGGTAAAACCGAATTTATTCAAGAACTATATAATGGATATATTGTAGGTGAATATGATAAGAAATATCGTTTTAAACTACACTCAGGAAGAGTTGGCGACGAAATAAATACGAAGCATTTGATTATTAAAAATTACTAGAAAAAATACCACAATATGTACAGGAATTTTGTTTGTTTTTTATTTGTTTTTTGTTTTTTGTTTTTTTTACATTTCTAAAATAGCACGCATTCGCACCTTCATATCGGTTAATCTACGGTCAGCCAAGGTTTGGATCTCCTCGTTTATACGCTGACGACTTGACGACCCGTCTAGTCCCATCATTGAAACCATATCTTCATATAAAATGGTAGATACACTACCCAGTTCTGTTTTTATTTTAATATCAGATAGATTGACCGCATCGTAACCGACAATATTAATAGACTTGCACGGAATACCTTGTTGATCAAATACGTTTTTCGTAGCAGTCAACGACTGCACCTCGCCTTTCGACTTCTTTGTATCAAAGTCACATCCGTTCTTTACCTCGAAAATATCCACATTTAATTGACCGCTCTCATCGTCTCTACTTAGATAAGCGAAATCGATCTCATTTGCGGTCTTATTGTGGCACTCCTGACCGTTTTGTTCATAGATTTCTTTTGTGATCGAGAGTTTCATAATTAAACAGGGCAAGATAAGATCATTCAACTGATTGATAGTCAGCTTAGTTGCCTTAGATGTACTAGATTTGGTATCTATGTCGGCGTGAACCACTCTTATGTTTTTGTATGTTTGTACACCTTGACTAGCGAGGTCATTGTAAATATGCATTTCGAGCATGTTGCCTGCCTTGATCTTCTCCGACTGATTAAACGTAAACATATCGGCCATCGCCTCTGCCTCGTCTCTGTTCGACCCATTGAAGAATTGCGGAAAATATCCCGACTTGCATTTCACCTGCGGTGAAGTTTCCGTAACGACTTGTGAATTTTGAATTTCCATTGTTGTATGTTTAATACTACCGTTTTATCATAAAAGCATATCAATTTTATCTAAACTGCCTCATTCTCTACATAAAATTGATAGGTTTTTTTACGTACTCTTTATTGCTGATTAATATAAATTTAATATAATTCCGATTTAAGATGACTGATGTTAACGAATGCGAAAATTGTAAGATGCTTTCTTTATTGAAAGAACGCATCGATACGAGAAGTTTCTGGGCTGGAGGGATTGAACCGCAATTAGGTGGTAAAGAACATGAAGAGTCGTGTAGAATTCAGAATGAGTTCATTGAGAATACTGAGTTGAGATTGTCTATATTTGGATGTAGTGGTTGGGGAACCCGTCAGCATTTTATATATAGACACGATGACGGGAAGCTGTACACCTTCTGTGTAAAAGGCTTCGCTGAAACGATTGAAGATATAACATTCTTACATGAAGTAAATTTGGATCCAGTTGATGCGTGGGAACCTGACGAAGAAGGAGATGGTCCGTATTATTCATTCACGATCGCTGAAGGTGCGGGGGAAGAGATACAGCCAAGTGGTTCAATATTGGAACCTCTACCGCTTGTACGTTCTCAAGGTATGTCGCCTTCACTTCAGGCATGGTTCAATTGTTCAAAATAGAGAAAACAAAAATATAAAAAATACATATTAGATAAAAAACGATTACATTGTTTTTTATAAATGTATAAGGGAACATTGGTACCCTTAAGAACCCTCGTGGTAAACAAAATTGATTAGATTTATTAGTTATTTCTTATAAATAACTAATAATAATAATAATAATATGGAAGAAATTGATATATATATAGAACAATGTCGCGAGGAAGAGGAATTAAAGGATTATATTCATAAAAATATTTATCCTGAAAGATTTAAAATAACTACTACACGCAGTAATTATAACCCTGTTATATTAAACGACATATCATACGAGTATATTCCTATAGAAAACAATGTTACCAAAAACGAGATACTAGAAATAAATAAAAATTTGTTGGTAAAAATTAAAGCACTGGAACAAACAATAAAATCAGCCATGAAAAGAGAGAATGACTGCCCTGTTTGTTTAGAAAATATGGATAATAGTTATGTTTCACCTAGTTGTGGACATCATATATGCATAAAATGTTTTACATCTAATATTCGACAAAATAATCCGAATTGTGAATTGTGTTGCCTTTGTCGAACGAATATCGTAAGATAGTTAAATGTTCATTAAAAAACTGCATTTTTTTATTTTATATAGATAGATTAAACATCATAATCTATATAAAATATAGACCCTATATGGAGTAGCTCATATAGGGTTATTAATTGCATCGTGAGGGGTTCGAACCCTCGCAGCTTACGCTACCAGGTCTTAAGTCTGGCTCCTTAGACCACTCGGACAACGATGCTTGGATAGTTTAACGACTTAGTTAAGCAAGTCGGTCTTAAGCCCCTTTCCTCGCTTAAAACTGTGAAACACTCTTCGTTATTTAACTCAAAACTTGTACAACGCTCAGCGGCGGAGTTACCGTTACTGCTACCTGTACCAGTACGAGCACACTTTTTGCTCTTCTTTGAATTTGAACGGTCATTACCATTACCAGTAGTAGTAAGGTTCTCTTTAGGTGTTCAGAGGTTTAATTTTGTTAAAATAAACGGCACCAAAATTTGAGCATGTTTCTCCATCCCCGCGTTTTACCTACCCGTGTCTTAAGCCCCCTCTCCCCCATTATTTCTCGCTTAAGACTGTGAGACACCGTTTGTTTTGGGGGTTACTGTCTCTCCATTTCCACTTTTTGGGGATCTTACATGGCGTCCACCTATCCCCTCACCCGATGTGGGGCTCGAACCCACGACCACCAGCTTAAAAGGCTGGCGCTCTACCGACTGAGCTAACCGGGCATATAAACAGTTTAATGACGTATTTGGGTCAAAACTCTCTCAAGAGGGATTGAACCTCTGACCCCACGATTAACAGTCGTGTGCTCTACCAACTGAGCTATGAGAGAAAAAATGTTCAGATGCGGGCTCGAACCGCAGACCTTCGGCTCATAAGACCGATGCTCTAACCAACTGAGCTATAAGAACAAAACATTCCCACACGGGGAATCGAACCCCGGCCTCGACCTTGAAAGGGTCATATCCTAACCGTTAGACTATGTGGGAAAATGGTGCATCGTGTGGGGTTCGAACCCACGCAGCTTACGCTACCAGATCTTAAGTCTGGCTCCTTAGACCACTCGGACAACGATGCTATTAGCGGGCGAATGTTTCTATCATTCAACCCTTTTTTTATAGGAACACCGCGCTCCCCATATCCCGCTTTAACAGTTTAATGACTTATTTTGGTCAATGTACATAATTCTGTTTTTATTAACATTCATTTTTATTCTAATGCATATATGCTCACCTAATGGTCAAATTATATATTTTTTGATCTACATTTTCTCTCACCTCTATTATTACGCGGCGTTTCCTTATATTGTTTTTTAATAACTATTAAATACATTTGTTCTGAATAAAAAAAGTAATCAAAATATACATAATAACTATTTTCTTTTCTTTTTTATTCTTTATACATCGTAAATGGTGTTGATAATGTTAGCAACCGGTTCCATCGGTGTGTTTACAATCGGCGATGCTGCCTTTTGTGCTCGAATGCGTTGACGTTTTCTCCACCTCTCTTCTTGTCTACGTATTCTTTTGTTGACCGTAGCCACCACCACATCAACTTGTGATCGTAGTCCCGGAACGATCATAGGAGGTTCAAACACATTGGCCCTACACATCGGACAGGACGCATTTCCGCCGGTATGCATTCGACAATCAATATGTTTGAAAATACACTGCGAACAGAAGTGGTGACCACACATCAGTGTCGTCACTTTTATCTTATCCCTACCCTCACTTCCCATTAATTGCGTAGGCAGGAGGGGGACGGTCTCGAGACATATCGAGCATTCAAAACTCGGTGTGATGTCCGATCTCATTTCTTTCACTTGAATGTTCTTGTTGGTATTCCACATTGCGTGTAGGGCAGTATAGAAGTTAGGGTCGTGGATGTTATTGTAAGACTTACTCGTCAATTTGCATAGCGCGTGTTTCACTGTACGAGGGAGTTTAGTCCAGTCTGGTTCATTTATAGAACTGTATAGTAAATCCTTTGCTAGAAATGTTGGATCGTTTTTCGCGGGCGTTCCGCGTCTCCATGATTTTCCGGACATATCTTTTTTCGCGATTTCTTACTTGATTTTGTTTTTTACTACTCTAGTAAACTAGAAAAGCCTTTCAATTTTATACGCACATACGATAATAAAAAAAGGGGCGTCCCCCTATCTTCTTATTTTTTCCTGCTTTCAACCAAGCATCACTAATTTAAGGGTTTTTTTACAAACACCTACAAATTTCATTATTATATTTATTCAACCAGAGTAGAAGACTTAACCTCTGGTTACTAGCTTGAATGTAGAGACGGTTTCCGTATGGTTTTCCTCAATATTTACCTGATCAGGATAAATATTAGATCAAACACATCGTTCATATAATCTACATCGCCTCACTGTATTATCCGATTTTACCTTAATCAGAATACACAGCAAGACCTACTTTACCTACATTTACCGTAATTGAATACTAAGCAAATAATGTATTTGCGCCAAGTAGGAAGCGCACATTTCTCTCACCCTGTAATGTTCAGGGACCTCTATAACTATACAAACAACGGAGACACTGAAGTCTCTTAAATATTATTTCAATCACTACGGGAACTAAAGTCTTCGGGAATTTATGCGACTGAAATAACATCTCATCGTTTAGTTAATAACCCATTGAGGTAATAACACGGGACACGAATACATACAATTACCTTAAATTTAATTTAATTTTAAACCGACGACAATTAGCATCTTGCTGTGCTAAAAGGGAATAGTTCATTTAGTATTAACCAGGACACACCACGAGGAGGCGAACTATTTTATGTCCCATAAGTGTTCAGATGCGGGTTCGAACCGCAGACCTTCGGCTCATAAGACCGATGCTCTAACCAACTGAGCTATAGGAACAACTTGCACGATGTGGGATTCGAACCCACGAAGCTAACGCAACAGATCTTAAGTCTGTCCCCTTTGACCGCTCGGGAAACCGTGCTATAGTGAAAGGCGCCCCTTTCTGCATTTAATAATGCATATTTAATCATATCTTACTATGAAAGAAGCTATATTTAATAATATTCTCCCTGCGGACTGCGTCTGTCCTTGTAATTATCTCACCCCAATTACTAGGAGGAGGTCTTTTCCCGGGCGACTTTCCATTCCCGTTTGATGCACGAAGTGGGATTCGAACCCACGAAGCTAACGCAACAGATCTTAAGTCTGTCCCCTTTGACCGCTCGGGAATACGTGCCGGATAGTTTTATGAGACATTCCGGTCATTTGTCGGCAGATATGAATAATTTCTTACCCAGTCATAGAGAGATACCCAGTCATAGAGAGATACCCAGTCATAGAGAGATACCCAGTCATAGAGAGATACCCAGTCATAGAGAGATACCCAGTCATAGAGAGATACCCAGTC
>Ga0209712_10000364_pt1 | contig 41189 bp, 47 predicted proteins | sample ArcOceMetagenome_FD_187443 | JGI IMG/M metagenome (GOLD analysis project Ga0209712, IMG submission 187443) | Marine eukaryotic phytoplankton communities from Arctic Ocean - Arctic Ocean - Greenland ARC118M Metagenome (SPAdes) (version 2) | ecosystem: Environmental > Aquatic > Marine > Oceanic...
CATGCTGCTTAGACAAGGCCTCTGCAATAGAGCGGATGGCTTGCTCATTTAACGCGATACCTTTATGGGCTTCGACTGCCAGCTTTGACAGCTCTTTAACAGTAGTCTCCATTTCATTAACGTCTACCTCAATGGCCTCTGCTCTGGCCATAGTCCCGCCCCATGTGATTGCCGCGCCTAACATGGTGATAAGTATGGGAAGAAACACAACTGGAACCGCTACTGAATCTTTCATTTTGACAGCTCCTTAGCTTTTCTGAATGCCTTGTTGTAGTAATCAATAAGCTCGTTTTCTTTTGTTAGTAGGTTCTCTACATTTTTCTTACGCAAATCATCATTAGTATTTAACCATTCTTCCATTTTTCTGCGCTTGGCAAGACCCGACATTTCCTTACCGACCTGCGCGTGTATACTTTTATACCCGCTCTTCCCTTTACCAAACTGAAATACTTCAAAGAACGAGCCATATTCCTTGTACTCCTTATTTAATCGCGCCACCTCCATATAATCAGCAGTGTCTGTAGCCTCCTTGTATCTCGCCCTGACCTGTCGCATAAACAAGAAATTATCATAGAACTCAAATCTATCTTCATAATCCGAGGTTTCCTTAACGAACGTACCAAGAATAGGGATAGACCTTGCAGTTATCTCATCTGCATTCCCGCTAGCAACCTTACCAACAAGATCCGTTGCTTTCATTGCGTCACGGCCCAATCCGCCTGCAAGATATTCAAAAATATACTTAATCTTTTCTGGGTTGAATGAGGTGTTGAGGCCCATTACGCTGCCTTCTCTATACTTATCTCCTCCGGTCGCGTCATTCAAGAACTGAGTAGCGTTCTTATAAATATCTGGCGTTGACCTGCGGCCCATATAAGCCCTAGCCTTCGGGATTAAAAATATGTTTTGCCGCTGATAGATCTCACTCCCGAAGAAGTTTTTATTAGCCATTAGATCTTGATGAACTTCAAGAACGTCAGGATAGAACCCTCTTAAATTTTCCTCTATCGAGTCACCTTTGGAATGAGTGATTGGGACAAAATTAAGAAAGAAGTTATCGACTAGGGCCATGGTCGCATCAGGGGTGCTTGTCACACCCGTCTGCATCTCAGCGCCTAGACGCCCTATATTGACAAAGAAATTATAGCCGTAAGACAGCGGGATCGAAGCTCCTTCCTTAGAGTTAAGCATGATGAGCTGGGCGCGGTTCTTTGAATGCTCTGGGATGTCTTGATATTTTAGCTCCCCGTCATCATCTTCTTCCGAATTAAATTGGTTAATTAATGAGAATACATAACCCATTGCAGCTAGACCTCCTGCTGCGAGCCTTGCCTTTGTCACTCTTTTCTTTTTTGTTTCTTTTGTTCCGTCTGAATTTTCGGTTACCGTCTCCGTTGCGGCCATAGCTTGGGCGATGTTAACGTTACCTTGCACCGCTGCATTAAAGAAAAGAAACAGTGCGTTTACTGTAGCGGTAGACTCACCCTTGCGATTAAAGTTAACTGTTACGTCTTTAGCTAGGGTGGCGGCTGTATCCCTCTCAACACCAGACCTACGAGCTGCGATATAGATCGACAGTCGGACAGCGTTCTCCATTGTTGTGTTAAAGTCTTCAACAAATTTTCCGACAGATTTTATGGTGTCCCTTGTTGGACTCTTATTAAGCTTGCCCATAATAATCCGTAACTGCTCTGCCTGATCTTTCATTAAGATTAAACCTGTAGCTGCACCGTCCTCATGGAACTCAGCCGCATATTTATCTAACTCATTACCTTCTCTGGCTGGCTTGTCCCGATAAAATCTGTACAAAGCCCGCATAGACGGAAAGTATTCTTTGGTCATCTCTTTGACGACACCCTTGCCATTGAGGCGACTACCTAGCTTGTCACTCTCAGCCAAGGCAAACATCAGTGCAGTTTGGACATCCCTTATTGGGTTAATCAAACCCCATGATGGGTTGTAGTTGATAAGCATGTTGCGGCGGAAGGTCTGGAATCGCGTGAGGCCAGAGAAGACTGCCGCGATTGTACTGTTAGCTTGGTTTACTCCCTCCACACTCAGGTTTTGTAAGGATGCATTTAGCGTGTCACTCTTAAACTCAATAAAGAATGTCTGGCCTCCCTTCTTAACCTGTATATATTTTGGATCGCCGTTGACCCTTTGATCTCTTGACATGAACTTCATGTCCTGCATGGTCAAGGGGTCGCTTTCCATCATCGGGCGATACTTGTTGTTGTATATAATGTAAGACTGGTTATCCACTGGCCCACTTTCAATTAAGGTTTCTACCCTTGAATTACCTAGCTTGCTCAATAGATCCAATAAGGTTTGTGATGCTTCATTCTTTCTCGCCCGAATGATTTTTTTCTGAACATCTTCAATAGCATTTAGCAGTGGGCTGGCAGGCATAGTCTTTCTGCCTTTTGCCTTCATGCTTTCGCTGCCGACTATAGAGAAGCCTTTGGTTCCGGTTCCTGTCTTAAACTTATCTGGATCATTCGCATCGTAGAAACCTTTTAAAGGAACGTAAAAATCGTACCGTGCCTCCCAGTCTTCCTTGGATAGTTCGTCCAGAAGGCCATACTCAACCATAAGGTCTCTCTGGTACTGTAGCAACTCATACACTTTGCCCGCTATGGCTTCCATGTCTTGTGCCGTGCCTTCCCTCTCAGCCGTATTAAGGATTGCCTGAGACTGTTCGTTTGTCATTCCCGAACCAGTCCCCTCGAACGCTAAAGGTATGGTCTTGTAGCTGTTGATCTTTTCACGCTGTCTCGCGAGGGCTACAGTATGATCAACCCCAACATCATCTAAGAGTCGATTAATCTCCCGCTCGGTAGTAGCAATGTTTTTTTCTCGCTGCGCCTTTACCCGCTCTGCAATTGCCTCATTCCTTTCTGGGGCATGCTTGGCTAACAGATACATATCCACGGCATTAACATCTACGCCAGCCTTAGCAATCATCTCTCCAATTGGATCCACAAAATTCTCATTAAACTTATTTAGATCCTCCTGAATCTTGCCGTGCATCAAGTTCTCTTGATCGCGAGGGGATATAGCGGCTGGAAGACGGCCATAGCCTAGATATTCTGCCGCCTGCGCTTCAAAGTCCTCCATAGGCGCGTACTTATCAACCAAAGACTTGTATGTCTTGGAGTTTTTGAATCGACGTAGGTTGTATGTATGTAAGTCAATCTCATCGTTGTAAGTAAACTGACTTGTAGAGGGGGAGCCATCATCAAGAGTGTTGGTCTCTTTGTTGACCTGCTTCTTTTTGATGTACGAGAATTCCTCAACATCGTCATAGACAACGTCTTTGGCTATTACTAGATTGCCTACTTGAATCACTTCACTGGCAGATTTGACTGGGGTCTGGGTAGCCAGATCATAGTAGAACGAATGACGCTCTGGATTCATTGAGATCTGAGTCCAAGCCGGATCATCCATTGCGGCTATAAAGTCTAGTCGGTTCTGCTCATGGTCTACCGCAACGTAATCACCCTCGATAGTTGCAATGGTGTTTTTTTCTGCACCCATGGCAATCTTAGTTGTGGCTTTTTCTGGCGATGCAAACGAGGTGTTTGTTAGGCGAATTGTTGGGTAATAACCAAGGCGTGTACCAGCCGTTCCCCTGAAGGGCGCACCGTCTTTTCTAGGTCGTGCGCCATGTACAGTAACGATATCCGCCCGCTCAGTGAAGACGAGGTCTTTGTAAGACGGAATGTCTAGTCGCGCTCCAACCCTCTGACCCTCAACCAGTACATCAGCCATCCAATAGGTTTCTTTTCTTGGCTTCTTCTCGCCAGTCTTTTTATCTACTGAGCCTGAATCTGTTTTGGTAAGCGCATTAATGTAATGAGAGTCAGCATTTAGCGGAGCAATCATATCGGGATGCATAGGCTTAACATAACGACCTTCTTTTCTGAAGATGTCATTAAGCTCGGCGGCAGTAATGTTGCGATCAATTCGATCCTGCACCGCTTGCTTTAGCTTGGGAGATATTCTTTCTTGCTCAGGTCTTCGAGTCTCACGAATAGAGCGCATGCCCTCATCGTAAGTATCTACATAGTAGCCAACATCTTTTGAGTAAGGGCCAAAGTAATCAGGGTCAACAACCATGAACACAACGTCAGGCTCGCCCTTATTGAAGTCTTGAAACTGATCCTTATCCCAATCGGCTGGAGCCTTAGAGTCATTCCACTTAAGTCGGGAGACAACCTTAAATCCAACATCCTGATAAAGGTAGGGTAGCTGAGTGTCGAATGCATCAGAGTACAGCCCACCCTCTTCAACAGCTATGGATGCTAGGGAATAGGTTACCTTCTTATGTGTGCCGTTGTTATATAGAGAGACAATGGTATCGCCATTTTCAATCGCAATGCCCGCTGACCCATCTTCAGTCATAAACATTTTCATGTCTTGATAATCGGATTCGGGGTAGACATAGACCGAAGCACCAAAAGGATTTGCATCCTTTCCAGCCTGAATTTTGCTTGCGAATAGTTTTGCGTTGGTCTTGTTTGAGGCCAGCTCAATCACTGTGCCGTTGAAACTTGCTACTTCCTGTAGCGCGGCCTTGGCTGATGTCTCAAGCTCTCGCTTGTAGCCAGATACTTTTTGTCCTGCTACGAGTACTTGAGAAGGTTTACCAGTCTTTCTTCTGAAGCGTCTGGGTGTATTTCCTTGAGTTCTGCTACTTCCACTATCAGGTGTCTCGGCACTACGAAGGCTTCGGTAGACTTTCTTTCGTCTGTCGGCGAGTCCGGCGACATCGGTGGCGTCACTTGTAACAGCTCTTTCAGAACTGTATTCGTTTTCAAACGCTTTTCTTTCTGCGTAAGATTCGACGAGATCGTCGAGCTTTTGTCTGTTGACTTGATCTGATTCATACCATGGTATTCCTTTATCAAATTCACTTACTTTAAAATCTTTATTCACTATACCATTTTTAGGTTTTTTAATCTCTTTTTTAAACGCTTCCCACTTGCCTAAATTAAATCTGTGGAAGGTGCCTTTAGAGTCGGGGTACACATAGTACGGAGTACCTTGGTCGTCTCTCCCATATATCGCTGAGTATGCGTAGGTGTTCAACTTTCCTTCAGGTGCGCCTAAGAATGCATAGGGATTTTTCTCACCCTTAATGTCCTTTTCTAGACCTTGCATTGTAGGGTGTGCGACTATCTGCCCTGAGTCTCTAACCCAGCTCTCCCAGTGATAGCGACCTACTGACGCATCTGCTGGTCGGCCTAGGCTGGTGTACAAATCTTTAATTTTTGTTTGCAGCGCGTTCTCGATTACTTCGTATCTAGCAGCGCCATGTAACCCACCAAACTCTAACGAAATATCGTCATAGATATTCTTGCCGTAACGCTCTGCATCCCACATAGAGTTGAGCTGGATTCGGTCAAGAATAACAACGTCATCTCTGCCAATCATTAGCTGGGCAAACGAGAATACTTTGTTATCTATTCCAGAACCCTGAACCATGGCTTGGAACTGCCGTCTAACTTGCGCAGTCGGGACTGCTCTATCCGCCATAAGATTATGTAGACGCTGAAGCTTTGAAACGCCCTCATCATCAAGCGCCGACAGCTTCAGCATTAACGCGCCGAAGTCATTAGCATTTGATGTACCTGATCGACCGAACGAACCCTTAGGAATAGCTTTCTGGACGAAGTCTCGCCACTCAGCTATGTCTGCATTCATGGTTTTCTTCGCCATGTGCTTGGGCTTTTTCTTGGTCTTGGGAACTTCTACCATGCGAGTGGCAGTTTGGTCGGTAAAGGATCCTGTCAGTGCCTTGTTAATCAAATCCGTAACAGAAGTACTGTTGGTAAGAAGGTCAACAAACCCAGCTTCCTGTGCGCTTGCCGTAAGCATTCTCGACATCAAACCCCAAAGCAATAGCTTGCCCGTGGCTTCTGCATCAGCAGCTCCTGACTGGTAAAGATCACCCATTCTCTGGGCTGTCGCGAGACCACGGTCAGCCGCTTCAAGTTGCTGAGGTGTCAGGCTTGAATGCTTCTTGGCCCACATGTCAGGGTTATTGAATAGCTCGATGAGCGCATAAGGAGGCGCAATAGTGGTGTTACTGCGTGTTAGCTCTCTCTCGAAGGCTCTCCATGCTTCTGGGCTGGCCAGTGCATTAGGATGATTGGCTACAATCGAATCGACACGGCTAAGATGATCTGCTGAATCAGTCTTTGCTGTAATGTTTTTAACCGGAACAGACTTCTTATCTGGAAGTTCACCTTTAGATTCCTCTAGAAGATACTCTCCACCCTTCTTGATAAAGCTAAGGTCATCCATGTCCGAATCGTAAGCCTGATCATCAAGATACTCTTGGCTTGATAGTGTGTCACCATTTCTTACCGTCTCTGAATCTTCTGCATTAAGAATAGAATCGAGCATGGCATTAAACTGGTTATCTTCTAGGCGCTTGAATTTTTGGCGCAATCTTTGTACTGAGACCTCGCCCTCTGCACCTATAAACTCAAGAGCTGAGACCTCTGTATCCATGCTTACTTCAGAGTCGAGCGGAGTGTTGTAAGTATTTTCTCCGGCGTCAATTAAGTCCTGACGATGCTGCTGGAGCATCTCAATAGTTTCCAGTCTGCTTTCGCCAAGCATTCCATCTAACGCAGGGATCTTTCCGTCTTCTGAGGTAAAGTAAACCTCGTCACCGGCTTCCTTGGCGTCATCGTCAAAATAAAGTGTGTAGCGATCGCCATCTGCGAAAGTGACAATGTAATTGCCAGAGTTATCGTAGTTCTCGGCTTTCTTAAAGGTAGGTTTCTTGTTGGTAGCCTTAAGGACTACCGGAGTGCGGTCTGGGTCAGAAGATTCTAACGCAGATTCTTGTACATCTGGTCGTTCACGTTCCCCAGTTGTCTCTTGCTGCGATCTCTCCACTCCCGTATCGGCTGGTTCTCTTCCAGCGCCGTCTTCGCTAGCGCGTCCAACTGGGTCAGGCTGTACGCTCGTGACGCTTCCGGACTCTGGCGGTGCCCGAACTTCTCCTGATATGCCTTCAGGTTGGGAGGTGTCTGCGGGGCTGGTACTTTGCGTGATTTCATTGGTTACCTCTGCTGTTTGAGCAGTTTGCAGATTGCTATCGCGAATGTTCTTTATGTAATCATACGCTAAAGGAGCCTGCTCTTGTAGCTGCTTAGGGTTGGAGTGAAATAATGCGCCAAGCTGTGCAAATACTTCCTCTCTCATGTTAGTGACTACGCCATCATTGGCTTTTTCCTTATCAAGGATGTGTTCGTTGAGGTCATTAAATGGGTAGTCGAATCTCTTGCCTAGATCGGATCTGCGCTCCCAGTTATCAAACACTTCTTCCATGATGTCCCCCATAACAATGGTAGGCTCTTTGGCGTTATCGGAAATCTTTAAATCAAATTGTGGGTTTCCAGAACTTAACCCAAACGTATAGTCTGCTGCGTGATAAACCTCATGCGTCATCGTCCAACCTAGCTCACTGAGGGCATCGCCATCAGTCATGGCTGAGTTAAGTAAGTCTTCGTTAATCGATATTCCCTTAGAGCCTTTTCCCGTTAGGGCTGGCGATGAAAACTCTGCCTGTTTATGTACATATACTCCACTAACAGTGTCAATAAAAGCTGTTGGAACGCCATTAGCCGAGAGGTCGGCCATGACTCCTGCTGTCAAATTAGTTATGGCTGGAGCTTTGCTCCCGAAAGCCTCGTCAATAGTCGGTAGGCTGGTGTTAACCCCTGCCTCTGACTCAATCTTTAGCGCATCGTTGCGCCCGAATACTCTTTCAATATCGTCAGCATCAATAGCCTCAACCACAACGTCAGTATTGTTAGGGTCTAAAGCCTCAGGGGTATTGGCCGCAACTGCAAGCTGCACTAACTGATCCTGCACTGGCTGTTCTGCTGGTGCCATCGGGGCATCGAACTTATGGTCGTGACCGAACTCTCTGTCACCTTGCGGGACTAACCTCTCCCCGAATTCTGGAGCAGGGTCAAAGTCATCGACTATATCTAATTGAGAAGCTTGAGGTGCTTGAGGTGAGGGGGTTGGTATATTTTCCCCGAGCTGAATATTTTCGGCAGGAGCTGGCGCAGAACCACCTTCTTCAGCAACTAGCTCTACAGTATTCGGAGCGTTCACATCTGAACCATCAGGCTCTGGGATGTTCATATCCGTGCCATCATAATCAACTAGCTCAGACAGTCCGGCTTCGGCTCGCTCCTCAGGGGTCAGTGGAGCGTTGCCTTCAAACATGGCAGGGTCAGACAAGTCTACATCTAGCAGTCTGGCTCCTTCATTCTCAGCCTGCTCATACCGTCTAAATGTTTCTATAATCTCTGCCCGAAACTTATCATCACGGCCAGTCTCAGTACGCATAGAGTCAGCATCATCACCAAAATCAGTTGTCTGGTCGTACTGTCCGGTAGCTTTTTTTGTAGCTACAGTTATTCCACCAAGAACGGTAGCTGGGGCCACTGATTTAGCCATTACATCGGCAAGCTGCCATCTTCCATCAGCCGTTGTCAGGTACTCTGCGTACTTCTTGGCCTCACCCTCACCGTAGCGGTTGTTAACGAAGACAATAGCGTCCTCATTCATGGCATACTGTATTCCTTCGGTGGCAGCATTAATGCCATAGACAGTAGCTAAATCCTTAATAGCCGCTGTAAACCATGGAGGCTTATCAGCAATATTAGATGCAATGTAGTCCTGAAAATCTTTCTTTGCGCCTCGAGGGAAGATCGAATCGAAGGCCTGCATGAAAGGCATCGCCCCTAACCCGCCGGTCATTACGCCAAGACCAATCGCTGTAAGTGGCGCTTCGACACCAGTCTCAGTTAATATGTCAGCAAATGATCCGCCAGCACCTTGAGTGCCTTCGTAAGTAGCAGAGCCAGCCAGTGAGCCTTTTATAGCAGCCTTGTTTCCAGCATCTAAAACAGCTCGCTCGCCCATCTCTTTGATGAGATACTCCGAGCTACCTTTCTCCAGTTCTTTTTTTGCTAGATCTTCTGCCGCTTGCTTCGTGAGCTGATTCTCAACAAGTTCCTTTGCCCCCTTAGTAACTGCTTTTTTTGCAAGGATGCCACCAGCTCCACCCAGTGCCAAGCCGCCCACCAGATCGGGGACAGATTGGCCAAGTGCATGAGCAAACCATTTTCCTGCGCTTGCCATGCCATCGATATCTTTTATCGATGCCACATCGCCTTGGTTCTCTGCCGCCTCAGCCATGTTCCGCGCATAGATTTCCATTCCCGATTTGACCAAGTCATCGTTATCGGTAAAGCTACCATAAAGCGCCTGCGCACCACCGGCAGTAGCCTGAAGACCATCTACACCAGACTTTAATCCGCGTACAAAATTGCCGTCCCCTTCTGGGTCGGGAGTGTCAGGCAGTTCGCCTCCGATTCCGGAAGCCCCTACAGGGAGAGGTGCAGCTTGTTTTTTTTCCCCGTAAATCGTGTCCCAATACTCGGCAGTGGTTTTGTCTCGCGCAGAAACTAAAGGCATGGATGTTCCTTAGATTTGAATTTGGGGTTGTGACTAGTTCCAGTAACCAAGCTGCTTAAGCTCGGCGATAAGGGCGGCCTCGTCAGTAATAAATGTCTGACCGTCCTTAACATCAAAGAAGCTGTTAAGATTTGAGATAAGCTGTGGATTCCAGTTATCCCCCACTATGGAAGCTAATGTGGCGGGGCCGTTGGATTGAGGAACTTGTTGCAGGTTAAGATTTTTTTCGGTTTCGGCTAACCATCTTTTTACCTTGGCTACCTCGGGTTCGGCTGGAACACCAAACAAAGTCTGGTCTTCAATCGCGTCTTTCATTATCTTCATTTTTCCTTCGTCTAACATCTGCTCTCGACTAAGCGCCGCATGCTCTGCTGTCATCCCCATTAGGCTTGTTACATTCCCGCCGTTCTGAATAGCCTTTCGATTTGTTTCCAGAATATTAGCAACGTGCGTATTAAAATCTGCGACACCATTATTTCCTTTGTTATCTCCGAACTCTCCCTGTATCTTGGACAGTCGGGCCAAGGGCCTTATTGCGGGGCCGATACTGTTGATCATGTGTGAATTTGCGGCCATAGTTTGAGCCACCTCATCCATCGTTAGGGTAAGGGGTGTTGCCGTGGTACTGCTACGATTCTCTGTTGTAGGGGGAAAGTAATATACTTGGTTATCCGGATCGTCTCTGTCGGCCAACTTTACATACATTGTTCCTGCTAGGGCGTCAGAAAAAGATCCGTCAGGGTTTCTTGTCCGAACTGCACTGCCACTAAGCAAACCTTGCTCGGATACAACATAGTTTCCCTTCTGCATGTTAGCGGGTGCGTTTTTAAAAGACGAATCAACGACCATCCCTCTGCTTCTTGATGACCCTAAATTTAAGCCGTTTGAAACCGCTCTTAAAACCTCAGGGGACATGTCAACTTCATTACCTTCCGCAAGCTGCTGCATAAATCCAGCGATGACCTTAGGCGACTCTAGACCGGCCCTAGTAACCATGTTCGCCGGATCGAATCTTCCGCCCTCAAGCTGACTCGCTCCATCAAGGAATGTCTGTATATCACTGTCTGTATATTCGCTTTTACCTAGCGTCGAGTCATAAATGTTACTCAACACAAAGGCGTCCTGAGAGGCTCGCAAGTTGTCTGTTTTTGCCGCAGTACCAGCCTGCGCATCATCTATATCTGACTGAAGTTTTTGGGACTCTAGTGAGTTAGGGTCGTCAAGTCGATCCTGTGTTTGTTGTGCAGTCTCCGCCTTTACTTGGTTCGTTTCTGCCACTATCCCCTGATTTTGTGCGATTAGTCGTTGGTTTTCAGCGGTAATTGTGGCGGTTTGCGCCCTTAGTACATTATCGGCAGCGTCATTTTTTAATTGGCCTTTTTGAAAATTCGCTAGGTTAGTTACACGCTCCTGATCTAACCCAAACTTTCTATCACTGTCAGCTTGTGTCGCTGTCAATTGATCACGCTTAAGCTGGCGATCCTTAACGTTAGCGACTAAGCCAAAGCCTTGAGTAAATCCATCCGAAAAAGATGAGTTAGTTTTAAGTGCCATGTTAAGTCCCTAATTAAAATAATTTGTTTATAAGAAAACCAACGCCTAGAGCAATGGCAATTGGAGCTGCAATAGCGCCCAGAGCAGCCATTGATCCTGCTGCGGCTGTTGTTCCTCCGGCTGCTGCTGCTCCGGCTGCTCCTGCTCCTGCTCCGGCGGCGGCTGCTCCTGCTCCTGCTCCGGCGGCGGCTGCTCCTGTTCCGACTGCTGCTGCTCCTGTTCCGACTGCTGCTGTCGTTCCTGCTGCTGCTGTTGTTGTTGCTGCCGCTGTCGTTCCTGCTGCTGTCACTCCGCCTGCTGTAGCTCCGGCTGCTTTTGTTAGGGCCATTGCTTTGGTCGCCCCAATCATGCCGCCGATGCCGCCAGCAGTGCCTAAAAGCTGCTTTTCACCAGCTTCGTTGGCCATCTCTTCCTGTTCTCTAAGAATTTCAGCCTGAACGTCTGCGCTGGCTACCTTTGCCATACCTTGATTTGCAAGATTTCTTAACCCTTGCCCTGCTCCAATTAATCCAGCCATTAAGTAGCCCCTTGTGATGAAGCTCTCTGAGAAATTCCACCAAGGGATCCACTTAGGAGCTGTGTGCGGCGATCAACGTCAGCCGCTTTAGTTGCATTTAGTCCGCCTACCATGGTGGAGACGGTACTCATTGTGTTTTGGTTGCTTGGAGCATTGCTCAAACCGAAACGCTCCATACCACGATCCTGCATCCCTTGAACATTTTGACTAGAACCTAGTACGGCCTGCCGTGTTCGCTGCATATCTCCCGCAAGAGACTTTGTTCCGGTTGTTGTAACTTCGCTTGCTAAGAAATTTTCAACGGGTGCATACCGTGTCAGGTAGTCTTTTGTCTGTGCGCGAATAAGGTCGGCATAGAGTTTATCGCCGCCCATCTCTTCGGGTGCAGAACCAGAATATGCGTTAGGGTTGATATTGGAGTAAGCGTTATAGGATGATCCTGAGTACTCGGGGACACCTCGATTAGCTTGGTCGCCGCTCGGAAAATAAAAGTCCTGCACGGATTGAGCTGTTGACGGGTTTAAGCCCGTGATAAAATCGTCATAATATGTGAAATCCATACTCATACTTTATTCCCCAGCGCAGTGCTTGCAGTTGCACCGGCCACCGTACCTAGAATATTTGCTGTACCGCTTCGCTTCGTATAGTCAGACTCTGCTTGAGTTTGGGCTAGCTTCAACTGATCATTCATGCGAGAAACGTTGCCCTGCATCGCTTCGGTTTGTAAGCCCTGTCCAGCCCTAACTACATTCTGTAGTCCGCCATAAGCATTGTCGGTTTGACGGATACCTGCGTTAGCTGCACCCTGTCCCATTGACCTAGCTTGCGCCGCATAGATAGAGTCCATCTTGCCGCCATAAGCTCCAGAAGTTGGATCTAGTCCACCTTGGAACGCCTGAGTTTGAAGTTGTGGGGTGTTTTCCTCATACATCTTTGAGATGCCGGTAGAGGCTTGTCCCATTGCGCTGTCATATGAATCGTCTCCAAAGGCATTGAGAGAGTCCTGTATAAAGGCATTCTCTAAAGGCACAAAAATCTCACCATATCGCTGAAGACTTGTCGCCGCCTGTTGGGCCAAAGCCAGTTTGGATGCAGGTTCTTTCTCTTCGTAACCACCGCCGCCACCACACATATCTATACCTCTTTTTTGAATATAAGTCCGGCATTCTTGTAGCCCTGACTTTCGATAAATCTTTCGTATCCCGCTCCGGCTATTCCAGAGGTGATCCCTATACAAATTTCTACCGCGCCTCTACTTACAGCCCAGTCATTAAATTCATTCATCATTATTTCTAGCTTGCTGCTAATATCTTTTCTGTGTTCAGGCTTAAAAACCACAACCAACTCTTGCGCTATTGGGCTATCGGAAAAGAAGTACTCAACAAGGTTGCCGAGAAAGAAACCAACTACCTCACCCTCTAATTCACATACGCGCATGAAGGTGTTTGATTCTGGGTTTGATCCCGCCAAAACAAATTTACGCGCCTTCTCCTGCGCCCATCCGCATTTAGAGAAATTGCTGTTTTGCTGAAACCACAGACCTAAAGAATTGATTTGATCAAAGTCTTCAGGCGAGGAAATCCTCACTGAATAAGTCAAATGTAATACCTGTTTGAGTTCTGTTCGCGGAGGCTATATTCGATCTGAAAAAATCACTCAGATGAGGAGCTTGCGAATGGCTTTTAAGCGTGAAAGCTAGAGCCGTGTATACACCATATCATACAATATTTGTAGCAAAATCAACAACTAATTATACACTAGGGGCAGTTGGCCACTCGACATCGGTCGGGGCTAAAATGCCAGTGCTAGACGCAGGAACGTCCCTTAGAGCCTGCCTATAATCAGCCCAGCTAGACTTACCTTCGTCACTTAGGGGTGAGTCTGCTGCCTGAGTCCAGTCGCACTGCATGAGCTTTACATTTCGCTCTACACGAACAGTCTCTAGCCATCGGGAAACAACAGCTTCCCGCTTGTCTGGGCTTACTACCCAAGCATCATTACTCCACACGCAGAACTCTGAAGGCGCAGCGGATCGTGTAGCCCATGAATCGCCATTCCAATAATTTAAGTGCATGTCTAACACCGTGTCAGAGTCACAGCAAAGCAACCCGTCGATCCTAGATCCATGCACAGGTTCATCTTCAGATGTTCTGTATTGAGATTGTATGTCGCCATTATCAGCGACCCTTAACTTATAATTCATGCGCCTACTCCAAATTCGGCTACTGCAAAAGGCAGGTCGGTAACATAACTATCTGATAGCGAAAACCGTCCGCCCCCATTACTATTCCATGCGATAGAAATACTGTTGTTGCTGTTCCACTGATACTTAGCAGAATAGCGTGGAATGGGATTGCCGCCGCCTATCTTTACAAAGTTAGTACTATCTAACCGCGCCCAGCGTTTAGTTGATGAGGCGCTTAAACTGCCTAGCGAGAAGGATGAGTTAGAGTAATCCGTGCCTCCGCCCCACCCCTTTGCTAATATCATTTTAGCTATACGGGTTCGGCTATCAAATGTGGTTGTTGAAACTAGCGGGCCGCTAGGCGTGTGTCTTTCGGTCTGACCTGTCTGACACGCAATAGCATAATTTGACATTCCACCTAGAAACTTTGCAGTTCTTGTGTCTGCAATAGCACCCCACGCTTTTGCCGAGCTGGCGACCATGACCTCAAATGTATTGGTAGTACTTCCCGTACTATCGTAGATCATCATAGGGTTCATAAGATTAGCGCCTACATGCGCCCATCCAAACTGCCCGCTATAACTTGCCGATAAAGGTCTAACATAAATAGAGTATCCGTAATTCGGTTCTTCATATCGCACTATTGCGCGAGAGGCAGCTACACTTCTGAATGCCGTTACGTCTTTATCGAAGTGGTAATATTCCGTGGCGTTTGTAAAATCAATGGAAAAATTAGCACCCGCTACCGCTCCTAAAATAGTCCTGTTAGTGACCGTATACTCAACCCCCGCAACAGTCATGACACTATCGTTAGGCATAAACTTACTTGCATCATACGGGAACGCTAACGTGTAATTATTGTTAACTGTAGAATAGCCATACATGGCCCCTGCAACATTAGTGCGGCTAAATGAAGATAATGCGTAACGTGAATCTTTACCCGTTATCCAGTCCGGCAAAGACGGGAACGCGGTGTTGCTTTGGCATGTAAAATAGTACGAGGCCATTTCAATCGGGTGGCTACTGTCAAATATCGTAGCCCCATTAACATCCGAGACGCTAACTCCGTAACTCATACAATTGGCTTCCCGATAGAGTAAATGTGGTAGGTGTTGGTTACAGCATCAAAAGCAGTGCATGGTCTGTAGGCCCCGAATAAGGTTGTGCATGCTGAATTGTTAGTAAAGCTTATCTTGCCCGCCGAGTGATACTGGATGTAAAAACTTCCAGTTCCTCCAAAGACAATTCCCCCGCCGCCCGCGACCCTGCCGATAATATAATTATCCCGCAGATCTGCCGCAGAGGATACTCCAACTAAGTTATAGATATATGGCGACCCTCCCGCCGACGAAGGAGACAGCGTAATACTAACCTCGTCAATCTTCATCAGCACATTTGTTTGCGCTGACGAGTCTGCAATTAGATTGCCTGATGAGTCAAAACATTGAAAGCCATAAGCCACTATGCAAGGTTCCCTAGCTTAACTCTAAGAACGCCGTTGGCATCAAACACATTTATTTTTCCGGCCAAGATTTCCATTCGCTCACCTGAGCTAGCAGACTTTAAGCTTAGGTTTGGAGCCACCCCGATGATCGCTACACTACTTGCATCAAGTGTTCCGGTAGTGATTTTTGTCGCTGAAAGCGTAGATATTTTTGCATCCGTGATTGCAGCATTGCCAATCATTGCGTTGACAATTGAACCGTTCTGAATGTAGGCGCTTTTCATATAAACGCCAGCAGGGACAGCCACCCCATTCAAAGTAGTGGCAGAGGTCACAGCAAACGGTACCGAAGCCGCAGAAGGTGAAGTAGTTCCCAGACCGTTACTCGTCGAGGCTGGATTAATAATCGCAAACTTATCTGCCCTTACAATAAAAGCAGAACTTGGGGTCGAGTTAACGGTAGTATTGCTGAGACCGAAACCTGCAACGTGACCGTTGGAGTCAATCTTGACAGAGTACTGACCACTCAGTCCATCAACGGACGTTGCGTTTGTTTGTATTGATGTCGTATGCCCGCCGACAGTGCTGCTAAGTGTAGATATTGAGGTAGATAGCGCAGAGTCGGCAGCGGTACGAGCCGTAGATTCGTTAGTTATTGCGGACGAGTTTTGACCTACTGTAGTGTTCAACTGCGTCAAAGACCCTGCCGTAGAAACAATGCTACCTTCAGCGGCAGTTACCCGAGTGGTCAGGCCACCAAGAGCCGTGGAAGTCGCCGACACGCCGGTTGTTGCATTATTAACTGTAGTTTCTAGTGCCGTTATATCTGATGACTGTGCGGTTATAGAGCCTTCTGCCGCAGTTACGCGAGTAGACAAACCGCCAACAGCAGTAGACGTAGCCGCCACACCTGTAGTGGAGTGATTTACTGTAGTTTCTAGTGCCGTTATATCTGATGACTGCGTGGTTATAGAGCCTTCTGCCGCAGTCACGCGAGTAGCCAGCCCACCGACAGCAGTAGAGGTAGCGGAAACGCCTGTTGTTTGATTGTTAACGGTGGTCTCTAAGTCAGTTATGTCTACTGCTTGTGCAGTTATAGAGGTTTCTGTCGCAGTTACCCTACCTCCAAGCTGAGTCGATACAGTGACCGCTGCACTGAGGCCGCTTGCTTGCGTTGCAACATCAGCAGTTAAAGATGAGATCCTGACCGCTGCGGCAGAGTTGCTTGAGGAATTTAGGTAGTTAATGTCACTAATTCCAGCAGTGTTGTCACCTACAGCAGAGGCTAAAGATGTAAATGCCCCAACGAATTTCCAGTTAGTGTTATTAGCTGTAGTGCCGCTTGGCTGATTAGCCACTGTCGATGTATGCGCTACAAGTACTTCGTACAAGCTGCCGTTAAAGGTTACAAGATCAGTAACAATATAAGCCGCTCCAGCAGCCCATGCTGCCGTTATCGACAGCGTGTTTATCTGGCTTTGCATTCCCGCGATCACACTGGAAGTATTAGACGGCAGGTTGGCTATCGGTGCTGCAAGGCCTGAAGCCAACTGGCTTGATGTTATTCCGTCTTCCAGCAAATCTAGTATTAAAGCAACATCTGGCTGGGTGGTCGCCGATGTGCCGATAGAGCTGTTAAACGGGCCTGCAATTCCATTAGAGTTGACCGCCCTAACCCAGTAATAATAAGTCTGGGCAGATCCTGCGTAATCCGAATAAAGCCCAGTCATTTGAGTAGTTGTTGCTAGAAGTGTTGAGCTGGAGATGCTGTCAGATGTATTTCTCCAGATCTCGTAGAAAGCATGCCCTAAATAGAGTGGCATATCCCAACCCAAAAGAATTACTGAGAAGCCGCCTGTTGCTGTCAGGTTGGTAACGATAGGTGGAATTAAAAGGTTTGGAATTAAATACGGAATGGGGTCAAGCCCATTGGAAAACCCACTATAAAAATTAGCGCCTGCGGGCAGGGTAGCAAGGCCGGAATCAAGAAGATCCCTTGCAGTCACTGCACGATCAAGAGGGTCTCCTCGATGCCCACATATAACGTCCACATTCTCTTTAAGGCTATCTGCAAACTTGCGATCCTGACCTGACCAGTTCTGAGGGACTGGCCCCGTACCATAGTTGTTAGGCATTTGACCCGATCTCCCTTGCCGACTCGTAAACGCAGATCTCATTAACTGCAACAGACCCTGTAATCTCAGCCTCAAACTCTTGCCCTTTGTATCCCGAAGGAAGGCGGAATGAGTCGGAGTTGGTTACAGTCTGTGTATGCTTAAGTACCCCATCAGAGTAAAGCTTGAATACAGGGTTAGGGCTGTAGCTGTCACAATCAACCTTTGCTACCGCAGGGTTAATTGGGCTTGGGGTGTAGAATTTTTTTGTCCGCCATTTGAAATTTAAGGCGCTTCCTTGAGCAAACTTAACCACACTTCCTGACACCACAAGATACAACTCGTCAGTCTCTAAATCGTTATACCCCGCAGTGGCATGGAAATCCAAAGCGGAGAAACTGTTCTTGCCGCCTCTAGGGTCAAAGATAAATCCTTTGTCTTCAGAGCCAGTACTATAGAAACCTATGTAATGCCCTTCCCAGAAAAATCCGACCAAGGACGTAGGTACTATTTCTTGCCATTGGTCTCTTGTCAGTAAGTCTCCTGTTGCCAGTTTTAGCCCCTGCTCTCCACCCATAACAAGACCATCAGGTGAGGCATAGATAACGTATTCACCCATGTCTACAACGCTACGTTTAGATACGCAGGATAAGGTACTGTCAATTTCTGACATGGCCATATTTGACGGGCTAAGGCCTTGGATCATTGCAGGCTTTTCTTTTGTTAAAACCAACAGACCATTAGTCATTGGGGCCAAAGCTACAATGTCGCTTTTCACTGTGAGCTGAAAGTCTTTGGGCCATGCGTGTGGCTGGAATGCTTCACTGAAGCAAACTGTTTGGCCTGAAAATCCAGCAAGGATACCGTTGGGCATACTAACCAAACCCCGCATAGGGCCATCTTTGTGGTCAGCAGAAACGTTGTCTGGTGGTGCAGCGAAAGAGGCAGTAGGGTTAGCTTCCGCCAGATTCACTTCATTGACTGTATCTGCATATGTTGCTTGCGCGAAGGGAACTTCAGCAACTCTTCTGAATGTACCTGAAGAGTCTGTTCGGTAAAGTCGCTTTTGCGTGATGTTGTAATTGCCGCTGACATTAGCGGGAAAAGTTACTGTTGTAATCTGGTCGGAGTAGACCTCGACAATGTTAGAAATCAAAGGCGCTGAAGGCGGCCCCTCTTCACCGTAGGCCGTAACATATGTAACGACATAAGATCGTGACTGCGGAACCTCAGAGTCTGCCAGCAGTGTTACGGTGGCAGCGGCTGCATCTTTATTTGTAAGAGCTGGGGCTGAAGGCAGGCTGGCTGGAGCTGGAAGCCCTAACTGATAATAAGTCCCCGAGCCAACAATAGTTGCTAGAGTCATTCTAGGATAGTCGCCATTGCCGCCCGAGGCAGATCCTACACCTGTTACATATATTCTTTCCCACGGGTCTTCAGCTATAGGACTCCGTGCTATGTCTAGTTCTTCATTGGAACCAATCCATATGGAGCTGTTGTATCTAAACAACGTCTTTGTCTGCTGCGTTACATTGTAAGACGCCACAGGAGATATACTTGTTGCCGCATTACCTTTCCATGGATCTAGTCGCCCAGAGTCAAGCCTTACATTGTCTGCTACTTGAGCCATATCATTAGGGAGTAATCGCGCAAAAACCTTAGGAGCCTTTCCGCTGAAAGTATCTATTTTGAAACCTGTCATTTCTTTGCTCCAGCCTTCTTCTCAGCAATCCCCTCGAAGGCACCTCCCCCGAAATAAAAGCCGATTATAGTAAGTACAATCCAATCAATTTTGAAGGATGTGATTATCCCCTGAATCTGTGTTAGGTCGCGCTCAAGGAAAAATAATACTAAAACAATAAAGTAAGATATGATAAAAGTTAACCCGAACATTAAAGCTAGAAATCGCTGTGCAACCTTGAAGGGAGCGTATGCTGACAGCATGTCTACCTTGGCTTTAGTTTTGGTTTCTATCATCTCAGAATCGGACGTATGGAAAGAATCTATTAATCCAAGACCCTTACTGATTACATCTCCACTGCCTAGAATCTGGCTTAAAATTCCCATATATCATGCATCCTAAATATTGTCAGTTATAAGTATATTCGCTTGTAATCACTCAGTTGGTTCTGGCAACTGCAACCTCAAGCGTAATAAAAATAAGGATCTTTACGATACGCTTCTACTAGCAAGGGTGTTGCTACAAGGCTGCCCAACACTTCCGGCTCAAACTTAAATATGGTTACTGCTACTCTCGTTCTATTGGCCTCAGTCACCGCGTGTGGCAACGATCCATTATGGAAGTACCACTTGTTCTTATCGTACCTCACCGTTTGAACCGTTGGCCCGTCCATATGGTCTTTAAAATGCGTTAACGCTCCCTCACCATGAATTACGCAGTTGTATGACCACTCCCTAATAGTGTCGGTATGGAAAGGTGCCTTACTTGTATCAAGACGCTGTAGCGCCACCATCCATTTTTCGTCAATCTCGATAGGCAGGTTTTTGACCACCCATTTGCGCAGCCGCCGTGGAGTCGATATAAAATTGAAAGCTGGATGCGACTTAATTCCAGCGAGTGATCGCCTGTGGTCGCAGCTCCAGTCTGATAAATATTTTAACAGTTCATCATCAATTGCGGGCCAATCTTTTACCTCGTAATAGTTACCCATTAAAAGATGGAGTAGCGTTATAAAATGCAGTTTCGTCTGCAAAATACTGAACCATTTTTGCGTAACAGTCGGCAGGTAACCAGTCTTGTACAGGCTCCCTGAACTCAGTTGGTACACCGTTTGGGTTCATCTGTATATTCGGGAAAGCTGCTGTTACGGCGGAGCCTAACTTGGCCCCTAAAATGCTTCTTGTTACAGCCTCTACATCGTCCCATCGGTATGCCGTGGCCACTTGAGTATCGCCCATAAAGAAATAGTCTCTATATGAAAACGACCTGTAGCTCGTTGCTGCGAAAGACTCATCGTTTGCAAAAAATGGGCGGGGCGAACTTGCATACCTGACTAAATGGCAAAGCTGGTCAAGCGCATCTACTGATCCATCTAATGCCCCTGAGTGTCTAGCCAGAAAAAACGCTGACACCCATCGCTCAAAAGGCTCTCGGATAAAACCAAAAGCTGTGTACTCCGCAAGCTCATCACTAGTCAAAACATTGGTTCTCACTAATGCAGCAGGCACTGTGTGGTACGCCTTTATTGCGATAGTATCTCGCGGGGTTGTAAGAGAGTAAACAACGTCAGTGCTGTCAGTAATATCAGAGTTTAATATAGCCTGTTGCACACTGTTCGACGCTGTACGCGGGACAGCTAAAAACAACAGCTTGTGCCTCTTCGATAAATACATTTACTTTGCTCCAGTTGTGTCTGCATAGCCGTCTATAACTACAGCGTCCGGTGTAAGCCTGCGAATTAAACCCTCTTGCATTGGCCCTACAGTTGGCCCTTTCCACCGCGCAGCTACTGTTGTTGGCGTAAGCCCATCTTTCCACTTCTGAAATGCTAGCAGACCAAAACCGCCGCCGACCACTTCACGGCCTTTAAAGTTAATTCCGACCCCATGAGTTTCGCCATTAACTAAAGTCTCGGATGCTTCTCTGTGGGTGGTGTTCTTTAACTGCCTCTCGTCGTCTATTACCCAAGTGTCTAGGCGCATTTTGATTACCTCAACGTCTGGATGACCGTGGACAGGTAGATTCGGGCAAGGGTGTATTAAATACAGCTCAACCTGAAACTGACCACTCCGAAACAAGCAAAAGGAAGTAGCATCGTCACTGAGATTTACGGTTTCATCTGGCGGCGCTATTGGCCTGTTTTCATTATTCCACCACTCACAAAATTCGCGCACTGTCTTCCAATTAGGGACTGCCCGCCCTTGCATCGGGTTTCCAGAGTAAACGGCAGGCTTCGCCATTTTCAGCGCCATTAGCTTTGGGCCAGTTCTGCGACAGGGCGGTTCGTCAGACTCCGATCTCCGTATTGCACGGCCAAGGAAGATTCGTGGTGGCTTTCAAGACTTTCCAAAAACGCTGATCCTCCTTCATGGTCTAAACAAAGTTGTAGCACGGCCACCTGTGTCAGAACGTCATACGAGACAAAGTCGGCGTTCAGAGTATCAGTGTTTAGACGCGTTACAATTTGCGCTGTGCTATTCACTGCACGACGAAAGTCAGTGTCAAAAAACATAACCTGCCAAGTTACTTTCTTAACAATATTTGTCTGCCCACCCTGTTCAGGGATAGTGCAAATTTCAAGAATCTTTGCTTCGTAATCTATGTTCATTTCGTTTTGTCCTCTAATAAATGTTTTGCTAGACCTAGTCTCAGTTTTGAAACACGGGCTAAAGTTTTTTCTGCTAACATTTTTACCATTGGCAAGTCGTCGGCAAATGGAAGGGCTTTTTCTAAAGCATACGCAAACATCTCATTGCCGTTTGCCGAACCCTTTTCAAACACATCTACATAGTTAAATACAGACGCATGCTCCGCAAGCATGCCGTATTCCATTGCGATCTTGCCAGATAAACCATTTTTAATAAGAGCATCGCTTTTATGGTTCATATGCCGTGGCATCCGTAAGCGTTTTGCTACTTTTAAGACCCCTGCATCCGAAGTTGGTATCTCATGCCACCGTGCTGGATTGATAATAAATACACTGAGGTCTAAGTGGTTTTTGCCTACCTTACTACCAACTAGAGAGTACGCATGCTGGTGTTTTGGGTGATCACTAAAAACACCTGAACGGCCTAAACAAATGTCGTAACTGTCTAGCAAATCCCATGCTGGCAAGTCTCCATCACGCACGTTTAAAATAACTCCGCTTTTTACAACCAACGCTGTTCCCGTAAGGTTCTTTAATGCGGTGCTTATAAACCCATCCTTGTACGGGACTACACTACAATCCCAATCAGGCATGTTCGCTTTTACAGAGTTAACTGTTAGCGACGACAGATTGTTGCACTCGATCACTAAAACTTCTGGGCGGGACATGCTCAACTCCTTTGTACTGCTCAAAAAAACTATGGATTTTATCTTGCTGATTTATGTCGCTGCCCGCTATTAGCCCAGAAATATTACTGCTTAGAACTGCTTTTAAACGGTCTGCGCTCAATCGTCCGTTTTTTTCTAGCGCACGATATATAGCGGTGTATGTACACCACTGGTCGTTTTTACCAAAGATGTGTACAGTCTTGCCTTTCGCAAGGGCCGCTATGCCCATTTCGCTGTTTTCACAACAACCGACAATCGCGGCACGGTCTAGAATATCTTTCCCGCTTATCTTTTTTCCGATAACATTTTCGGCACCATATTTGTGTAATAGATGCTGGTATACCGTTGGCGAAGTTAGTGGGTGGCATTTTAACTTAGCCCCTTGCTTAATCGCTCTTTCAACTTTAGGCCAATCTGTTACCTTGTCTAGTATGTTTGTTCCGGCAAGGAAAATAACAAAATCATGCTGGTCGCTAGTGGGCCTCAACCGATATTTATCTTCGTTGTTATCAGCGATATCTTTAAACTTCTTTTCACCAGCTTCAGTAATCTCACCGCTAGCAGCTAACCGCATTGTGTCCAAGGCATGTCTAAAACTCGCTGGTCTGATATAAACAAATTTTGTCATTACGTCTGTGTAAACGTAACCGTGTATTTTACCTTCGTCAAAGCTGTACCACAGGTCGTACTCAATCTTTGTTCCCCTCCAAGTTTTAGGTAATAATTTCTTGAGCGGGATAAGTCGGTCGCTTTTTTTGTTTCTCAGCACGTTACCACTTTTAAAAAAATGTGCTGCGGCGTTGCCAAGCTCGTCATGTTCAGCTAGTTTATTCAAGTTTTTCTGACAACCGCTTGACCTGCTCTTCTAGTTCAGAGATTCGGTCTTCCGTTTCGGAAAAATGCTCCATGATTACATCAAGCGTGTTTTCTAGTTTTCGCGCCATATCATCCATTAGTCTTCAGTCCACTGTGATCCGTCCCAATATCGACGGTTGTTAGAGTTTGCGCTGCCTACTTCTGTGTCATTTCCTGTTGACGTTAATCTCTCATACACAACGGTAGCTGTAGCTCGGCTTGTATTCGTAGATCTGCTCGTGCCTGTGGCATGCGCTGTAGTATTACTCGTATTAAATGTTGTGGTATAAGCCGTAGTGGTAGCTCTACTCGTTCCGGTTGCGCGAGAGGTGTTGTAAGCCGTTGTCGTAGCTCTACTCGTGCCGGTTGCACGGGAAGTATTGTAAGCCGTGGTGGTAGCGTGTGACGTACCGCGACTGGTTCCAAAAGTGGTAGTAGTGTTAAAGGCTGTAGTAGTCCCGTGACTTGTTCCAAACGTAGTCGTAGTGTTAAAGGCTGTAGTAGTAGCGCGTGACGTACCGCGACTAGTTCCAAATGTAGTCGTTGTATTAAAGGCTGTAGTAGTAGCTCTGCTTGTGCCAGTTGCGCGGCTAGTATTGAAAGAGGTTGTTGTATTTCTGCTTGTTCCGGTTGCTTTGCTAGTCCCACGGCTGGTTGTTCTGCTAGTCCCACGGCTGGTTGTTCTGCTAGTCGCACGGCTAGTGCCACGGCTTGTGTTACGGGTAGCAGCGTAACTCCTAATAATCTTCCATTCGGTAGTCACCCCGCCGTATTCATCGGTAGTACTGCTTACAAGTGCGCCCGTACTGTAAGTATACGGGCTGACCGTAAGCGTAGTTGTGGTACCTGCTGTTGTTCCTTGGGCGCTACCGTATTGGTAATACCTTATATCACTGCCCCCAGAGCCAACGGCACTAGCGTTTACCCGAAAAACTTTATAGTTAGTGCTGTACGCAGGAGAATTTACCGCAGTGTAGCCCGTGCTGAAAGTAGTAGTAAAACTAGTAGTAAAGCCAGTACCAAAGCTAGTAGTAAAGCTAGTACCAAAGCTAGTGTTATAACTAGTAGTAGTATTAAAGGACGTAGCAGTAGCGCGACTGGTTCCGAATGTTGTGGTGGTATTAAAGGCCGTAGTCGTAGCTCTACTCGTACCAGTTGCACGCGAAGTATTAAACGAAGTTGTAAACGATGTAGTAGTAGCTCTACTCGTTCCGGTTGCACGGGAAGTATTGTAAGCTGTAGTAGTAGCTCTACTTGTTCCGGTTGCGCGGGCGGTATTAAATGCAGTTGTGTACGCCGTAGTCGTAGCGTGACTTGTGCCAAACGTAGTCGCTGTATTAAAGGCCGTGGTTGTAGCGTGACTTGTACCAAACGTTGTGGTGGTATTAAAGGACGTAGTCGTAGCGTGACTTGTACCATTGCTCGTGCTGAATGTTGTTGTGTAGCTAGTCGTAGTGTCAAACGCAGTGACTGTACCAAAAACGGTACTTGTGTCTCTGCTAGTCTCGTAGACAGCCGACCAAGCAGTGGACAACGAGCCGTCATCTTTTTTGACGACAACGTAGTTAACACCGAAAACCGTTGCTGCATCACCCTTAACAAATATCTGGGTGGGTTCTTTTATAGTCGAACCATCAAGGACTTTAATAGTCAATTAACTAACCACATACCAAACATGGCCTGCCGCAAACCCCGTGCCGCTCGATGGCGCTGTCGTCACAATTGATTGGGTCTTGATATTTGAAGGCAGTACATAGTTATTCGCGCTGGCCGCAATACCGTCGAGCTTAGTATGGTCGGCATTCGTAAAGTTGTTTTGCGACAGCTCACCATCTTGAACGGAATAAGTAGTGTTAGTGTCGGTAAACAAAGCGCCAGAAGGTACGTTAGTTAGTACCTGAGAGTCGTCTACTTTTCCGTCCAGCGCAGTTTGCAAGCCAGTGATAAAGCTAATGGCGTGGGCTGATGGATGTGAGTAGTTATTCGCGCTGGCCGCAATCCCGTCGAGCTTAGTATGGTCAGCATTCGTGAAATTGTTTTGGGACAGCTCACCGTCTTGAACGGAATATGTAGTGTTGGTGTCGGTAAACAAAGCTCCAGAAGGTACGTTCGTTAGAACCTGAGAGTCATCTACTTTTCCGTCCAGAGCAGATTGTAATCCAGTTACAAAGCTAATAGCGTGAGCCGATGGATGCGAGTAGTTGTTAGCACTAGCTTCTATGCCGTCGAGCTTAGTATGATCTGCATTCGTAAAGTTATTCTGAGACAGCTCACCATCTTGGACGGAGTAAGTAGTGTTGGTGTCTGTAAACAAAGCGCCAGAAGGTACGTCTGTAAGAACCTGAGAGTCATCTACTTTTCCATCTAAAGCAGATTGTAATCCAGTTATAAAGCTAATAGCGTGAGCCGATGGATGCGAGTAGTTGTTAGCACTCGCGGCAATCCCATCTAATTTCGTGTGGTCTGCATTCGTAAAATTGTTCTCAGACAGCTCGCCATCTTGGACGGAGTAAGTTGTATCCGTATCAGCTTGCGTTGCTACATCGTTTAAACCTGCGGCGGTCAATCTAAGCTCGGCTTTGTCTGCCGTACTAAATGTTCTGGCACTGGTGCTGTCTTGCCCTCTGGCAATCGTCAACGTATTCCCACTTCGCGCTGTACACTTAACAATTTCTTTAAGCTCAGGATCGCTATCTACTTCTAAAGTTAAATAGAAATAGTCGCTACCAGTAATGGCGGGGAATACTGATCCATCTGCCACCGTAATACTGGTGGCAGAGTCTCCAACGCCTGCCGACAATGTCGTAGACGCGCTGTTTGAGAATAATACTGACATTTAAGCCTCTCTTACGATGCAGTTATAATCCACGAAATTGTCATCGCGTCCGATGCAGCCTTATTGACCGGCGCATAAACCGTTCTGCACAGCATTGTTCCACCGCTAGTTGCATTTACTATGCAAGCTTCAACTAGAGCCGCTGTTGCAGTGCCAGCAGGGAATGTAGCAACGTAGGTAATAGTGTTGGCGCTAACAGTGGTTGAGGTTAGTGCTACGCGGCCAGACTCAGTGCCCAGTGCAGTATCACCAGCAGCAGCAGCAGTACTATCAGTACCTACCGCCATGTGGCTCATAGCAGTAGCCGTGGTATCTTTCATCCGGCTTGCAACATAACCTTTACCTGCTGTAACAACGAGGTTAGGGATCTCTTGTACGACTGTGTCGTTTACTGCCACAGTAACGTGACCTGTAAGTTTTAATTCTTCATTGATCATGGTTTTTACCTATAAATTAAGTGTGTATGTATTAAGTGCTGAACTATTCAGCACACTGTTGTGACCAGCCCTAACCTCGTAACTAAAGTTTTCAGTAAACGAAAAAACGTTTGTCTTCTCGATACCCCAATTAGGACTTACATTTACCAACTCATCTAAACCAAACGTGTCGGTAAAGTTTCTGATGTAAGTAGCTACACGCGCAAACGAGTCTGTAACCCCAAGCGCCTCACTGGCTTGCTTATCAAATACACGGCTTTGCGTATCTCCAAATAAAAAGCTGCTGTCTTTACCTAGCGCGACTGATTTCTGCTGACTTTCCAATAACGCAAATACATCTGTTGCGGGCTTATTAAAAGCCAGCGTGGATTCATCAGACAGAGTAGACGCATCGGCTAACCCTCTAACGAAGCTAGCTGCTGTTTGCAGTGAGTCGCTGAAAGAGAACGAGTCGTCCACCGGCTTTTCAATACCAGCACTATATAAGTCGTTTATCGACGCCGCATCGGCCTTGCCTAATGACACCGACTTATGCAGCTCACTTAAGAATCCAACTGTGTCAGCTAACCCCTTATCGAGAACTAAAAGAGAGAAGTCACTTACAGCAAACGAGTCGCCGAATGCCCGCTCAATAATTAGCAAAATATCAAAATCTTCACTAAATCCAACACTGTCTACGACGCTCTTGGCCATAGCTAGCGCCTGTGTGTCTGTAAAGCCAAGGCTGTCTAAAGTATTTTTCTGAGGCTCAAGAGACGCTAAATCTAAAAAGCTGAACTGATCCAAGGGCCGCTGAGTAAGTGAGTAAGCATCCAGTGTAATCTCAGTAGCAGTAACGTCACTGTACGAGACTTCGCCTTTCGCTAGCTGGTAGGCTGCTCTGCCAGTAATCTTTGCGTAAGTGACGCTAGCCTTAAAGCTCATTAATCAAAGTCACCGCGTACTTTTAGCTTTATTAAGTCATGAACAGTCTGAATTCCACCAGATGGAAAAGTTACTTCAAGCTCACCCTCAAAAGTTCCTACCGTGTCTAACGTGCCTGTTGGAAAGTTTGTTGCAACCTTGCCGCCAGAGCCATCCGTAACCGTGCATATCAGCGTTGATTTGATTGTAGTGCTGCCCAACTGTCTAATGCGAAGCTTGACGGAAGCACCCGTAACATCAATTGGATCCCAAGTGCTGCTGTCTTCTGAATCTAAAATAGAATTCGGAGCGGCTGCCTGACTGTCTTTTAATGTAAATGTCAATTCTGGTAGCGTATCGCCCGTGACTAAATTTAATGTTTGCGAATATGCCATTAGATAAATTCCCTTGGTTTAACCGTAAGAGAGCCGCCGCTAAACCCATACTTAACTTGACGAGTGGTACGACCTACCTCTTTTTCATAGAGATCTCGGTTAACCGCGCCAAAGCTTGGGTTACTAAAAGGTTGCCCTGCCATAAACTGCAATCGATATAGCGCACCGTGTGAAATAACTTCACGGTATTCCTTGCCAATTGTGTCCGGTATAGAGCGACTAGAGGCTGTGGGCTTTAAAGAATAAAGAACCCTTACTGAGATCGCTTCCGCTGGGATAGGCGCAATATAAAAATCTTTGTTATCTCTTTGCGCGTAAAACTTAGGAGTGCCTGTCGAGTTTTCGTTGCCCAAGCGTCTAACTAGCTCCGTATAAGAAACCGGCGTCAGCGCAGTATTATTATTGTAAATATCTACAATATGATTAAGCTCAGTTCCAGCCGGAATACTAACTGCATACTCATTGACACCAGCAACAAGCTGGATGAATTCAGGCTCGGCAATATATATATCTGTTCGCCTGCAAAAGTCTGTCGCTGCATCTCGCACAGCTCTCTCTAAAAGAAAGTCTGGGCAACCCTGAACTTCAGGTCTTATGTATGGCGCAAAATCAGTAAACTGCACTAGGTGTTATCTCCCTTGCCTTGGCTGTGGCGTGATTGCGCTATCAGCTTGAGTCTTAATTCCGAGAGCATTAGAAAAAGATGAGTAATGCATCATTGCTCTTTCTGGGTTTCCGGCAAACTCTGAATCTTTCTGGTAAGACCTATACAGGATGTAATCCAAAATACAGTTAACGTAAATGTCATCTATACCGATAACGGTTGTGCTAGATGAAAAGTCACTGATCGCTATCTCTATGGGAGATGAGCTATACAGGATCTCTAGAGAGTCAGTGCCACTTGCCGCTTTTGGGAAAACATAAAAGTTCTTAGGGTCGGCAGCGTCATAGATATAATGCTCTATCTTATTTGTGCCAGCGACTGACTCATGCCAGTTTGGTAGAGTCTCGTCTAGGATTCTTCGCTGTACTTGGGTAATAGCTCGCCCACCTACATTACGAATTATGTCAACTAGGCGAAGTGCCGCAGTCGGCAGTGTCTGCTTGCTTCCGGTCGCGCAGTCGAAGGTAGTGTTCACCATCGTCGAGTCTGGCCGGTGCAATGCAACTTCTTTTTGAGCGTCATTGAAAAACTTCAATAGCTCTATGTTTGGGAATCGAACATTCGTATTATCCTGAAGGATAATTGATGCACGATCTAAAATATCAGTAACCTTAGTTGTCGCCATTTTCAGATTCCTCGTTGGACTCTTGCCACTCAATTACTTGTAGGTCTGGATTCCCCGCAAATAATTTGTTGTACTCAAAAATGTTGCCAGTGATGACGTTCTGAACTTTGGCTGGGACAAGTTTAGGTGTAACAACCTCAGGTTGGCCTTTCATGGATTCCATCCGCTCCACCTGATCCTGAAGATCAGCTAAAGATAATCGACGATCCAGCTTCTTGCCGTACTCGACCTGCGCCTTATCAAAAAGCTCATCTTTCTTAGTCTTAACGTTCATGCTTACTCCGTTAAAAACGGGGGGCAATACTTGCTTTTAAAAAACAAGTACGCCCCACCATTCAGTGGTCTAACTTAGTTCCACTTACCAACTACTAGTGCGTCTGGAGTAACGACCTTAGAGCCGAATACTTTCAGACCGCGTACTGCATCGCCGAAAGAACCTTCTAAGCGAACAGTTTCAGTGTTGTTGAACTGGCTCGCGAAAGAGATTGCTTTAGGGTGACCAGCAAGAACGTGGGTATAGCCATCATCGGCACCAGCAGAAGCGGTGTAGAGCATGTTTGATTGATACACAGTAAAGCGATCAATCATGCCTACTTTGCCGTTGCGCAAAGGTGAAGTGGAGTCACCAGTTAAGTACGCCTGACGCAGCTCAGACTGCTTGAGCAGTGAGATCTGTGCAGGAGTCAAAACAATGTAACGACCCTCTTCAGGGATGTTCAGGTTATCCAAGCTAGTGGACATGCCCAAGATGTTGGCTAAGATGTTGCTTGCAGTGATAGTAGTCTGAGCGCCAATAGTGGTAGCGCCAGTAACTACGCCAGCCAATACGTCAGTCTCAACTGCGATACGCATGCCTTCAGAAGCATCGCTAGAAGCTTTTTCGATCAGATCGATATCAGCTTGTGCTTTAAGAATGTCATCTACCTTAAAGCTGAAGTACTTGGCTTTATCGATATTTAATTCTACTTTTGAAGTAGCAAGTTCCTGAGTGGTGATAGAACCAGCATAGTCAGCAATCGTTACAGCCGGAACTGTACGGATGATTACTTTGTCGCCCTGACCTGAGATCTCGCCTTCATAGTCAGTGTTAGAGATAGCAGGCAATACAGACTGCTTGTAAAACTTGGCTTGCATTAGCTTACTAAAAACTTCTGGGATGAAGTTTACTTCTGATGATGCGCCAGTACTAAATTGTGAAAAAGACATTTTAATTACCTATTAAAAAGTCTCCTCATATCCATTTACCTAGAGAACAAGATTATTGGCGGATACTGTTTGTCCCCATTGCTTCCAAAATTTCAGCCTGATGCTCTTCAAATTGAGAGATAGGCATTCTTTTAATTTCGTCAACAGTCCAAACTTTCTTTCCACCAACCATTTTGGGCTTTCGTGCTTTTGGCATCTTTGGTTCTACAACCTTTTTTGCCTTAGCTAAAGCCCGCTCTTGCGGCGTCTGTACTTCAACCCCCATATCAGCTTTGAACTGGTGCAATACGCTATTTACATCGTTGGCTGAACCTGTCTGGATCCACTGCTTCGTATCATGGTCTTGATCTTCTAACCAATTTAGCCAGTCCGCAGTCTCTATAAGATCATTTACGTCTGGGTGTTCGGTTTGAATGCGATCAAAATGATGCTTTGCTGCGAGTTCATTCTGTTCATCAACTTTGCGTTGCGCTTGCTCCGCTAAAACTTCTTGTTGGCTGGCAATCTGGCTTTGGGTTCGTGCAAGTTCATCAAGTAAAGGAGCTGCTAAGTCAGGATAATCCTCTCTTAGCTGATCAAGTTTACTGTCATCTTTTGCGCGTAACTCAGATTCAGATTTAAGCTCCGTAAGGGCTTTCAACAGGTCGGCATTTTGCCGCTTCAAGTCTGCCGCTTCTTGCGTAGCTTTTGTCATTCGTGACTGTGCGCCTTTCATCGCCTTGTTGGCCTTGTCTACCTCCAACCTTAGATCATCATCTGAGTCGCCGCCCTCGTGATGTTCAGTCTCCTCCGCTATTGTCTCCGCCGTATCCTCTGGTTCGGGGGCATCTTGGATCAGTTCTAGTTGCTCTTCCTCAGTGTCTGCTGCCGCAGGTTGAGTTACAGCTCCTGTCATCTGCTCCATCAACATTTTAGCTTCTGCTTCTAGTGCGTCTGGGTCATTTCTATTTGACATATTTTGTTGTCGGGTCGATTTCTCGATATCCGCCTTACTCTATTGCGGGTGGCCGTTTACGGTTCCGCGTGTTGTCAATGTGCGTTTTAGCACTTGATTCCAAGTCCAGAACAAAGCGTAACTCTTGGAGTCTGCCCTGCTCTCTTTTGAAACTGGTTTCATCCGCCAGCTCTAACTGCTGCTGTGCGTCTGTTAATCTGCTCTTTATTAACTCTTGGAGTTCAGCCCATTCCGGCAGGGAACTGAGCCTGAGGATCGCCACCGCCTGACTGCTGCTGCATTTGAGCCTGTTGCATTGCAATTTGTTGTTGCTCAAGTTGTAGTTGCTCCTCGCTCTTAATAATATTTTCTGGATCGATGTCCATGGACTTTGCTACTTCTTTTATAAGTTCATGACGATCAATCAGGCTGCTATCTAGATCATTGGAAACCAAGCTCAAGAATTGCAATAGGCGCTGACTTTGGACTTCTTTCTGTACAAGCGCGGTGCTTCCTCTGGCAACAACTTTAAGGTCGCCTTTAGACTTCTGGTTGGTTCCGTACTCCATATTCCAATGGAACATTGCAGTAATGAGCGGCTCCAAAAGAAAGTCATCAATGTTCTTGATCGTAGACTTCAGTGCCACGTTCGCCGCACCCATCAGCATTGACATACCAGTGGCTGTCTTATTCATGCTGTTAGTCTGCTGACCATGTGTATAAGAAGGTAGGCTGGTGGTTTCATCTGCAAATCGGCGGAATATCTCCACGATCTGATTCAGGCCGTTTGCGTTAGCAATAGGCTGATACCAGCGAACCATTGGCATAGAGCCATCCCCGCCTTCGCGCAGAAACACACGCCACGGGTGAATGTCTGTTGGGTCTTCACCAGCCGCTAGAAGATCTGTGTTGATCTCCATCATAGGTGCCGATGACATGGCTAAGTTATCTAGCCAGATGCGTGTTGCGGCATTCAATGTTCCCTGCGAATCTCTCATCATTCGAGGAACGCCAGTCCCCCAGAATTGGTGTGGGGATTTTTCGTAAGGGAATATCTGATAAGGAATTTGATACCCTGAGATTGGGTTCAAAGAGATCTTGATGACCTTGCCTGCACAAATCCACGCGCACGCGGAGAAGTCCTGACTTAAATCAGCATCTTCAGGCAGCTCAACGTCATGCTCTTTAAGCTTGTGTCCGTCAATGAAACCCCAGTACTCTAGCAGCTCAAATCGGTTGCTCGTATGGTTGTCATTTATTCCGGCAATTCTGCGTCTTGATCTTTCATGATCTTCTTCGACATGGTTGCCTGCTCGGTTAGTCTTCAGGAGGTACTTAACCATCTCTGAATCAAACTGAGGTAGATCCGCTAACTCTCTAAATTGCTTGCGAGTAAGAACATGACGCCGGAACATCCCATCGCAGTCATCGAGTGAGGTGCAGTATGGGTCGGGGTAAAGGTCAAAGATTGATACGGACTCAACCTCAGGCATTGGCTGCTCAACAATAGATAAGCCAAAGCCCTCTTCTCCGGTCTCTGGGTCGGTCATTCTAGTGTATGACTGTTTCTTGTCGATCCGAACTGATCCAGCTTTTACTGCGCCAGACCCAAAGATACAGGCTTCGAGAATACTCTCTTTTAGCTTCTGCTCTGCATTCGTCTCTAGAAGCTGATCTAGAATATCGGTCGCCATAGACTCGGCAGCTTTATCGGCAATGCTTTTGTATTTCTCTCTCAGATCATCCTCAAGCTCTGCCATTCTCTGGTTAATCAGATCTTGATTCATGTTTGGATCCATTTGACTGGCATCCATAATCTGCTGAGTAGCAAGCTTCTTTATCTGGATGACGGCCATGGGATCAAGGTCGGGAACAGGAGTTGCCTCGACGTTAAAGAATTGGTCGCCATGTTGAAATAATAGGTCGATGATTCGGGAATATGCAGCCATAACTTTGGTTCGTGTTAATCCCACAAACACTTTAGATCTGGCACCCGCATCGTTTAATCTGGCTAGAACGTCTGGTTCATACTGGCCGTTGTATTGCCTAAGGTCTCGAAGCCACTCATTTTCAGTTTCTTTACGAGCGTCTTTGTATTCTTGAAAGGTAGAGGAAAGATGAGCGCCAAGACTCTGTACGGAGTGGTCTTGCACTCCATCGGATTCGGGCGGCTTTTCTACGGGTTCATCGAAATTAATCATTAATAACCTGCAATCGGATCAAGCGTCGAGAACCGTCTTTTTACAGAGCGGTGCTTCGGGCGTGGCATTGATGCAAGTCCATGCAGAGCTATAGCGAAAGCCATAACCCTGTCATCATAACACCCTGCCTGTGAATTGAAAGCCCCTTTATCATCAACGACATAGGTGCGAAGTTCGTTCAATAACTCTATGTCTGCGACACCACTTTGACCCTGTCGAATCAATGAAGCGAGGTTGTCGATAATGAGAGGTTTGGTTTTTGAGGTGGTTAAGAATCCGCCCCGTTTTGTCATCTTGTCGCTGTATGCACCGTCCACTGAATGCTCAACAAATAGGTTTGAGTAGGACAGTTCCATGAGTCTTCTTAGCGTTGTTAGTCCGTGGTTGTTTCTTTCCACAACAACATACGCATTGTTATATCGTTGCCCGATCTGAGAGACAACATTGCCCCAGTCCCAAGGATCAATATGACCGTGCCACGCAGCCACTTGCCGACCTTCCGAGTCTAGGACTTGAGCGCAGCTATAATCTCCGTAGGCTAAACCTTCGGCGACATCTACCCCGATGCAGTAGTTTTCGTTATCGATGGGCGGACACCATTCTTGATAGTTGCCGTATGTTCGGCGTTCGAGGTTCCCGCCTAAAATATCGCCTTTGAAGTCTGCGGTGTAAGTGTCATTCTCACAGGTGGTTAAATGTATGGCTTCCACAAAACATCGGCCTGAGGTTAAGAACGCCTCAAGTGGATTCGCGGGATACTCCTGCATGAAAAGGTCGTTGCCACCAAGCTCATCTAATTTTGCCCGGCGAAAACACAATTGGGAATCATCTAGCCCATAGCGTTTTGCAAGCTCATACTCTTCAGGGGTGGCCTCAAAGTACGGTGACGGTTTTCTCCGATAGTCCGGCATCCAGTACCACGGGATGAAACAGGTTTTCCATTCAGTTTCTCCTCGGAGGCTTTTCATCACCTGATCGTAGAACCAGCCGCCAGCTCCATTGGCTGTGCTTTCAAGAATTACCTCTGACCCCTGCCCTCCAACCGTCTGAAGTAGGCCTGCGACTATGTCTGAGCCTTGGGGGTAGAAGGCAACTTCTGATCCGTGGACGAATCTGTTTGTTTGTCCTCGTCCCGTTTGAGTTGAGCGAGCCGTTCCGACTCTATAGCGCGAGTTGATGTCATCAAATACAAGCGTTGACGCCGACTGAGAGAGGAGCGGAGGCTTAAAAGCTGGGTGCGGCGTGTTGTCATAGAAGTACTTAACCATGTTAAAAATTGCGTTGGTTGATTCCGCCAAATGGCTTAGTACAAATGCGTTAGCATTACGGTTTTGCGTGACTTTCCAGAAGTTACGGCCCTGTGCATAGGTAGAAATACCTGTTTGTCGGGCCTTTAAGACGAGCATTCGGATATTTCCCTGCTCTTTTAACTGCTTTTCTAGCTCGTTATGGACATATATTTGTGCTGCATTGAGTACAAATGGGACAGATGTGCCCTCTTTTGTCACGATTTTTAGGACATTCTTGGCGTATAAAGGGAAGTTGCCCTTAAATTTGGCCGCAATCCGCTCAATTTCTGCTCTATCTTCATTTGCCATCGTGGAAAATCACCGCTCGACACCACCATTTAAAGTGAGCATCGTCTAAGTTATTCATCATAAGGTTGGCTCTGACGCAGACTAGGCGCACATTGCCCTCGGAGTAGCCCAAGTCGCTATCAATCCGGTCAGGACTGACGCTCATATCACTCTCAGATGTGGTTATATGCATGGGAATGCCCGTTAATGCGCATATACCCCGCTGCTCCTCGTACAAATCCATAAGGTGGGCAAGGTCAATAACGTCTTCGGTGTATCCTTTGCTCCTATGGCGCTGCTTTAATGCTGTCAGGCGCATCGTCAAAAAGCCTTCAAGTGAGCTGTTGGCTTTCGCATCATGCTTATTCTTCCGGCAGCTATTGCACTGCCGGTTAGTTAAGCTGAACTCAGCCTTTGCCTTTATAAGGCCGCAAGCGGAGCATTTTTGACGACCATCTGCCATTGGATATCCTTGGTTAAGGCCTCAAATCTCTCGGTAGCTACCCTGCTATTGCCTACCGCGATAGTGTCACCCATCAAGGTAGTGCCAAGTCCAATGCACCCTTGAACATCTTTAGAGTAATTAGCTACATGCATTAGGATGTAAGTTCTGGCCGGAACATCCTTAAGCTCCCAAGTAAATCCAAATTTCGGGGACTCCCTCCACCTCACGCCATAAGTTCCCTCGGGAATGCAGGAAACATTCGCGGCGTTATCTAACCAAGGTCTCTCGATTGTATAAAAGGTGTCTCCCGCAAACTTAATGACGCCCAGCGTACCTTTAGGGTGGTAACAGAATCGCTCTAGGACAACGTCTATCACTTGGATTTCTCCTCAGTTTTCTTATCCTTGTTGCCAAAGATCCGATCCCAACCGCTCTCAAATTTATCTTTGTCGGACGGGCGCTGTAGGTCACCCTTTCCACCCAGCGTCTGCTTATGGTCGCAGTGCTGGAATCGATTTTTTTTGCTCATTGTTATTTCCTTGCTTTACGAAAATCCCAGATTGCGATCAATATCCGCATATGTCTGCTGAATCTTTTCCGCTAGCCATTCTTTGCTATAGGTTTTTTCTGGGCATTCCAGACGCTCTTCAAGCTGATCCAAAAACATGTGCTGGTAATGGGTAAGCTCAGTTTGCATGTCCATTTTTTTCATGATGATTTTCTCGCTTTGTTGGTTGCGGCCCGCTGGCCTCGTTTGGGTAGATTTTTTTTCATACATTTCCCAGCCTTCTTGCACTTAGCCGCGTGGGGACAACCCTTGCATGGAGTCATGTTATTTCCTCTTTAGCCTTTAGGGCCTGAGTAGTACCAGCTATCCTTCGCCTTCCTCTCTTTCAGTCCGTTAACCGCAAGCTCAATCTTTATTAAGGTGGCAATAGAGCAGTTATCGCGCTTACCATTAACCAACTCTGCAACTGTATTAAAGTGCAGTCCTGCAAGGTCTGCTACTCGCTGCCTGCCTCCGTTCTTAAGGATGTACTGAATGACCTCCTGCTTAACTTCATCAATCCTACTGCGCATTGCGAACCCCAACTAAAGGAGTGCTTAACCACCTCTGGGATATGGCGTGAGAATCGCGCTCCAATCGATACGCTACGGATCTATACTTTCCTACAGGATCAAGGTCAGATGGCAACACCACATCTCTAGAGCCTCTTCTGGCTAACCTTTCTCTTAATGTCTCAAGCTTGATGTTGGACTCTTGGGATAACTCCACCACTGTGTAGTAGCAGTCCTTCTCAAGGCTCCTGTAGTCTCCTGTAAGACGATATCTATACTGTTCCATGCAATGGGTCACCTTTTGTTAAATTAGGCACATATGACTTATATATCTCCACACGCACATCACATTTAGGGCATCTAAGAGTGGTCTTGAGTACACCGGTAGATAACTCGAACGTAACATCCTCCCAGCTAAGTTGCTCCTCGCAGTACCAACAATTCATACCTGCCACCTAAATGTTTCGTATAATTTTTTTTGTATATTTTCTGGAACACTTTGTCATAAAGACCGCCCCCCCTGCGCTGCTATACGTCTTCTGCTGAGTCAATCAGACTCAACACGGCCATCTCTAGTTGCTCAGTCAAAAAGTAAACCTGACTGCCGAACCTTAGCCTTGTTACGGACGGAATTATGAACAGCTCGAACGTAAACTCATCCATATCGAGGTAACTCATGGCTGTATCTCTATGCATTAAAAAAGGCTTTTGCATTTCAAAAATTCTCATATTTTTCGGAGTATGCCCTCCATGGAACCACCTCAGCGAACCGTCCCATATCAAGGATTGCCATCCCCCCCACCCCCCACCTTATTATTACCTGCATATCAGGTTGGGTTGAGGTTGCTATCTATGGCTGATGCAGTGCCATTTCAAGGCCACCACCTTACTTAGGTAATGGGCCGCTAATGTAAGTCTTTGATTTCCATAGGATTAACCCCGCCAAACTCCTCAATATCAGGCTCTTCGAGGTCAATGTCTGCCAGAAAGCCAGCATGGAAGGTGCTTACTACTGTCTCCTGCGGTGCGAATCCACCAGCAACCTTCAGCAGCAGCTCAAGGCTCCGTATCCGGCTTGATTCATTATTGACCTTATCCTCAGCCTCCTTCTCCAAAGCCGCTACATAGCGGGCTATCTTTGCTTCTAGATCCTCGATCACTACGCTTCTCCTTAACTCTATATGTCGTGCTATACGATCATTCGCTATCATTCTTGAGCTGTGCATGTTTGGGTTCGCATATCCTGCAAGCCTTGCTGCCTCAGTCGCATTGCCGGTGGCGATGTACTCCAAAACAAATCTTTCTTGCCTTAAAGTTAACCGCTGTTCTTTAGTCTGTGTGTCTGTCATCTGTCTGTTCCTACCTAGGGGATATCGGCACTGGGGTGGGGTTTATTTCTTCCCGCGCCGAATTATTTTTGCATGGTCAAATCATACCAGAACGCGCGCCAAATCTACACTTTAAGGTGTCATTCGATGCCTTGAGATGAAATTAATTCACTCAGGTAGACAAAAACCTGTTGACACCCGTCAATCCAACCACTATTGTAGCTGTACCTCGCTGATTCGGCGAGGCGGATACGGGGTCTTCGTGATCGACCCGCCAGCCAGCAAAGGATTGCTGGTTGCCCTCCCCCAGCGGGTTCAAGGTCTGGGGTTATCGAGAGTGAAAGCCATTGGCGAGTAGCAAGACGGTAAAAGGAAAATGTCTGCATCTATCTGATGCACTGATGAGATCAACCAAGATCGAAACATTTAAGCCTGAGGAGGCACAGCATGAACATTCAAGTACTAGTAAAAAATAACTACGGCACTCAAGTCGTTTACCCAGCCTGCGAAATCGGTGAGACATTTGCCCTAATCGCCGGAACCAAGACCCTCACCGAAGAAACCCGCCTGCTGATGAAGCGACTGGGATACATCTTTGAAGCCAAAGTTGTGGGGGTGAAGCTATGAGCCACGAGGATAAAGCTTTGCTAATCGTCTCGACCTTTGTCGTTTTGCCAACCACCTTTCTGCTGTCGATGCTGATCATCGCTATCAAAACGGGAGTGGCCCTGTGAGAAACCTAACAGCAATACTAATAGCACCAATACTGGCCGTAACAGGCTTTCGATTCAGCAAGGCATGGCGGTGCGAAGATGGCACTGCTAAGAACTTCGTGTATGAGCATCTGCTCTGCACGGTTAAGGCCAATATTACTGCTGACAAAATCACCGAGTAAGCACATCGAAGCCGTTGACAACAGCGGTTTCCATTGTATTTATTCAAACCGCCTGAGGAGGCCACCATGCAAGCAATTAACTCGATCTATACCAAGAAAATCCAGCGCCTGTACAAGCTCGACCGCCAGTACAGCGACCTAGTAGATGCTCACCAGCGAGTCTGGGATGTTGAGGATGAGGACAGCAACTATGGATACCGCCTGCGAGGTAAGCAGGAGCGTGCGGAGTCCAAGCTGTTTGACCGGATGGACGCAATAGCTGAGGAGCTACCCAAGCGCGAGTGCCTGAACTTCGATAAGCAGTACAAGTTAGTTCATGGCTATACCAGTACCGCAGTTTGCTATCACATATAACAGTAACCGGCATCGGGGTGAGGTTTATTTTTCCCCGCGCCAACAATTTTAGTAACTATTAACCCAGCCTGAGGAGGCACAGCATGATCACAATCGAAGTAAGTAACGAGCGGGCGAGCAGAGACGAAGTAGCCAGATATCTGCCTAACAATTACCGACTGACCCAGTGGGTCACTGAGGATGGAGATTACATCGTTCAGGGTGATGATCACGCAGGGTGGACGGCTGAGGCTTATGTAATCCCTAGGCTGCAATCTGGGTGGATATCCGCCAAGGTCGTAGACTGGGATCCAGTAGACGTCAGAGACTGCCCACATTTTGAATGAGTAAGCACTGAGAGCGCCTTCAAGGAGGGCGTTCAACTGTATTTATTTACCTAGCCTGAGGAGGCACAACATGAAAAAAGATATCAAGGAAACTATCACTGCTGAAATTATCACCATGATCGAGAACGCGCAGGCATCTAACAGCGACTGGACGATGCCTTTCAAGTCTCTGGGCGGTAAGCCTAGCAACGCACTCACAGGCAAGGCTTATAGAGGCCTGAACAGCCTATGGCTTGGCCTGCTTGGATACCGCACGGTTGCAACATACAAGCAGTGGCTAGAGCTTGGCTATCAGGTACAGAAAGGCTGTAAGTCTATCGGCATTTCAGTACCGATGATTGTTAAGGATAAGAAGACTCAAGACCAGAAGATGATCGGCTTTCGCGGGGCTTCAGTATTCCCCGCCAGCGCAGTGCTTCACGCAGAGACTGGTGAGGCATGGTCAGAGCCTGAGATCGAGACGGTTGACCTGACTGAGCGGCTGGCAGTCGCTGACCAGTACGTTAATAACCTTGGCTTCAATATTAGCCACACCGGTGAGGGCAGAGCTTACTACTCGCCAGCGGGTGACTACATCGTTATGCCTAATCGTGATCTGTTCGTAGCTACCAAAACATCAACAGCAACAGAGAATTACTACTCGACTCTGCTTCACGAGTCAGCTCACTGTACCGGCCACTCATCGCGACTGGATCGCCTAGACCTTAAGAACAAAAAGGGCTACGCATTCGAGGAGCTGGTGGCTGAGTTATCTGCTGCATTCCTATGCAATCAACTTGATGTGTCAGGCGCTCCACGCGATGACCATGCCCAGTACCTAGCCTCTTGGCTCACGGCTCTGGATGGTGACAACGACTACATCTTTAAGGCTGCTTCAGAAGCGCAGAAAGTGGTGGACTGGATGGATGCCAAGCAGGTCGCTATTCCCTTAGAGATAGCGGCATAGGGGTGGGGGTTATTTCTTCCCCGCCGCGAAATTTTTAACTCATCTGATGACGGCCTGCGGGGGTAGGCCGAAACACCCTACGGGGTGTCATGAGACCCGCTGATATCTCCTGATATCTCCTGATATCTCCTGAGACCTACTGATATCTCCTGAAGTCTCCTGAGACCTACTGAGGTCTGCTGAGATCTACTGAAGTCTACTGAAGCCTGAGGAGGCACCCCATGATGTACAGCCAATACTGTCGTATCGAAAATAAAGCCGGTGGCGTATTCGCACCACCACGCAGGATGATTAGGGCGTTCCGCACCATCCTAAGTCAGAAGGGAAAGTCGAATGAGTGCAGGGAATACCGACACGCGCTAGTCACTGAGATGTTTAAGCTTCAAGCAGAAGCCAAGTTGGTCTATTTAGACCTAAACACTCTGCGCTCCAACTGATGAGACCGGATGGTGACTGGTCGAAACAGCCTTCGGGCTGTCTTGGAAAACTAAAGCCTGAGGAGGCAACCATTATGAAAGATCGACTAGAATTAGCATGCGGCATTAATACTTTGCCCGACCTTATTCAAGTACTTTTAGAAGTCAAGGCCAGCCCTGAGCGAGTTAACGCTATTTTAAATGTAGCAACGATGGGTATGGACAACAGGGAAGTAGAGCTTGGAATGTACTCTATCAAAATAAATGAGCGCAACCCAATTGACAGAAAAGTAGAGCAATGGTTACAGCAGATTATTGACCTTCGTTTTAATTCTAAGTGAAAATTAAGGTGGCGGCACCAAGGCCTGAGGAGGGTTTCGGGCTTTCGCCCTATGGTGCCGCCTTCGACATTATACCTGAGGAGGTAATGAAAGATGAAGACACAATTGCACATGTTTTATGAC
>Ga0209712_10000366_pt1 | contig 41133 bp, 37 predicted proteins | sample ArcOceMetagenome_FD_187443 | JGI IMG/M metagenome (GOLD analysis project Ga0209712, IMG submission 187443) | Marine eukaryotic phytoplankton communities from Arctic Ocean - Arctic Ocean - Greenland ARC118M Metagenome (SPAdes) (version 2) | ecosystem: Environmental > Aquatic > Marine > Oceanic...
GCGTACCTCTGCAATGGGCCTTAATCGTCGTCAATTATTACACTGGGCCAGTCTTGCCCCTGTTGCTGCCGCCACAACTTTGGCAGTGCCAAGCGTTTTTGCCAGCCCAATGAACAGCACAAGCCGTAGCTCGGGTTTGATATTGCCCGCTGATCATGAGGCTAACTTAGAAAGCCACCGCACACTGAAACTGCGCAACCTGCACACCAATGAACATGTAAACGTGACCTATTGGGAACAAGGTGAGTATCACGTTGATGCCCTTGCGGAAATTTATTTGTTAATGCGCGACCATAGAGCCAATAGCATCACCGCCATTGATGTGAACCTGTTAGATCAATTGCACAGCGTGCAAAGCAAATTACAAAGCAACAAAGAAATTTTATTGGTCTCGGGTTATCGCAGCCCTCAAACCAACTCAATGTTGCGCGCATCCAGCAAAGGCAACGGCGTGGCCAAACACAGCTTGCACATGCAAGGCAAAGCCATGGACTTCCGCATTGCCGGCACTAACCTGCGCCAAGTACACCGTGCAACACTGGCCTCTACTCAAGGGGGCGTGGGCTACTACAGCCGCGGTGGTTATATTCATATGGATACGGGCCGTAAACGTAAATGGGGCCTTTAATATTAAGGTATATTCATATCACTTTATGAATATTCTGGCCGCAAACGTAAATGGGGCCTTTAATATTAGGGTATATTCATATCACTTTATGAATATTCTGGCCGTAAACGTAAATGGGGCCTTTAATATTAGGATATCTTCATATCACTTTATGAATATTCTGGACGTAAACGTAAATGGGGATTGTGATTTAGTTAGCGCCGTCGCTTTCTAAATACCATTTTCGTAAAAACAAAAAGCCAAGCATGTATAACCTTTGGGTTAATGCTTGGCTTTTTTTGTGGGCGATTGTTTTTATTTTTTAAGCCATTGTGTAACCATGCAGGCCATTAGTATTAATAAGAAAATCCATGGACAATCGTTTAGAAGAATACAAAGTATGGCCCGCCCTTGGCAGCGGCGCAGGCATTGCTATGGGCTTTACCATTGAGGGTACGGTAACGCATTACCACAGCCTATTAAGTAGTTTGTCTGAGCTTTGGTATTTTGCCGGTTATATTTTTCCCATTATATTAGGCGCAAGCTTTGCTATAAGACTGGCCGGTAAATATTGGCTGGGGTTTGCTTGGGTTACTTTGATCGCTTATTACCTAGCTTTAGTCTGCCGCTTAATATCCACCCATGGTTTTATGGGCGAGCTGTTTATACTATCAACCTGCCTGGCAATTTTGTTTGGCGCACAAGCTTTAGTACTATTATTAAAACGCCGGTTGCAGCTCGGCCGTTACCCCAACGAATAATGCGCGATAAATTATGATCACAAAAATAAAACTCATCATCATCGCTCTTACATTTTTAACCGCTATAACAAATGTGAGCCACGCATCAGGTAATCGCGGGGTACATATTTCTGCAAAAAAACTCGCACAACTAAGCGAAATTAAACCCGCACCACATCAAAAACTTAACCATCCAAAACTGCACTATTTAGGCAGCACAACCAACTACCACATACTGGCTGAAACCCTCACCTCAACCGAGGGTGGCCGCCCATTTGACAATACCTTTGCCTACAAACTAAAACGCCAACACCTCAGCATTAAAAATGGTTGGGACTTAAACCTAAAACAGCAAGAACATTGGCTACATGTGGAAAGCTGCCCCACAGCATCCCTTATCAAACTACCCGCCAAATTAACTATCCAGCATACGCAGCGTGCAAAACAATATTGCATCATAGAATCGCGGGCATTAACGCCAAAGCATCAAGAATAGTTCTATTCGGCACGCTTTCACTGGCCGAATAAAAAATAATCGGGCAATATCAAGCACCTATAAAAATTAATAAAGAGATCGCGAGAAACTCGTGATCTAAGAATTAACGACAAAACAAACACTTGTACCCCTCAGGGAATGCGCATTTTTCTGGCTCAACCGAAATGGATTTTTGGTTTTTTCAATAATCCAACGGCTTTCAACTAGAAACACGTTTCACTAAAAATGTGTAAACGCGCATGCGCATCATTAGAATGTTAGCTTCCCGTTCGATTGTAAGGATTACTAATAAACATCAAGCAGATCAATAAGCTTATTTTTAACTCTCTAATGGGTTTTACTCACTGGCTCACTGAAACTGAACGCCGTAACGTCATTGGCAAGCCTGTCATGAGGGCATTAGCTAGCTTGACGCTTTCGGTTAAAAAAGCAGGTAAGAAAAGTACTGCGATAGAGTCAGCTGAAGAATGGCAGCGAATGTTTCCATCAAAAAAAATGGTGCCAATCACAAGTGTCGATAGAAATACAGTTTATGCTGAGATACGAAGTGAATGCCCTTATCGCGCAAGTGGCAACGTAGATGGTTGCTATCGTATGATGGAGTATGATCGAAAAATGATGGAAAAAATTGGCTCTAAATTCATTATTGTAAAGTCTCAAGCTGAAGCAGGCGTATCTCATTGTCAAATTGCGATTAGCAAAAACACTACAGATTTACCCATTGAGGCAAAAGACCGCATTGCAAGAGAACTTCAGCATTGAAGCCTCAAGCTATCAAACAGTTGGTGTTCGCACCTTCGGTGCTGGGACGATTTCACTTTTCTCGTTCCTAGCTACGTTTCAACGCCCCACAAGAAAAATGTTAATAAGGAATACCAATGATAAATGGAAGTTGTCTGTGCGGAAAAGTTCGCTACACATATAAAGGCGAGATTGAAGAGATCGCCATGTGTCATTGCTCACAATGTAGAAAGGCGCAAGGCGGTGCTTTTGCTACTAATAGCCCAGTTGATACAGAGAATTTAGAATTCACTGACACTGAATACATCAAAGAATATCAATCTAACGAGTTTAAAGTCCGGGCTTTTTGTTCAAATTGTGGCAGCCCACTTTATAGCGCCAGAAGTGACATGCCAGAAAAACGCAGGCTTCGTATGGGCACTATCGAAACACCTTTCACATGTGAGAATAAGTATCACATCTATGCTGACTCAAAAGCACAATGGCATGAGATAACCGACAAGCACCCCAAGTTTAAAGAAATGCCATAGTTGTATAAAAGAACAGTCCAAATCATCAGCAAGATGATTGGACTCGTTCCATCTGCCTTCACTGGCAAACGTTAGAAACGTAAATATAACTGCACCGATACCTGCTCGTCGATTTGCAAACGAGCGACTACTAAATCCTCTCGATAATATACAAGGACGAAGCGAGTTTGATGAGACAAGAGGGGGCTGGGGAAACTTCCCCAGAGAAAGAGAACATCTGAAACCGAAATTAGCCAGTCTAAAACCAATCAATAACAGCAAACCAAACACCCAAAAAAAAGCCTGACAATGTCAGGCCTACAAAATAACATTCATCATTAACGGGTTGCTTTCAATCTCAACATGGTTGTCGATAGTAGAGCAATGCAGGAGCACACTGCCGAGCACCCTCTTACAATAAAATCACCCCAATAAAAACGGCAATAACAACGCACACAACAACCCCATAAAACTCATACTCAATGCTGCAAACGCCCCTTGAGTGGAACCCAGCTCTAACGCCTTAGCAGTGCCAACCGCATGAGCACACACACCCAAGGCACAACCTTGTGCTGGGGCTTGCGTGATACCACATAACTTAAATAAGCTCGGTGCCATTAACGCACCAAAGATACCGGTAAACATTACAATGGCCGCGGCCAGCGGTGCCAAGCCACCAATGGCCGGCGCCACTTCAATAGCAATGGCGGTGGTAATGGATTTACTCCACATAGTATTCAAACTCACATCGCTGCCACTGCCTAAATAAATAATGCCCACCGCCACCAAAATAGTAATGCTGCCAGCAATGACATTACTTAAAACAAAGCCAAGCCAATAACGTTTAAGCAGTTTTAGGTTTTCATAAAGCGGAATGGCCAACGCCACAATCACCGGGCCTAAAAACAGGCTGATGGTTTGTGCGCTTTGCATATAGTGCTCGTAACTGACGCCTGTGATTAATAACACCGCCACCAAACTCATCACGCTAATAAACACTGGGTGTAAAAACGGCTGCTGTTTGGATTTTTGATAAATCCACAAACCAAACTGAAAACTGAGCAGGGTTAATAACAGGCCAAAATACGGGCTGTTGATAATGGTTGATCCTGCCGACTGCCAATTAAGCATCACCCTTGCCCTCGCGTTTTTTCATGGCGCGCATCATGACCCAACCACTTAAGGGCAAACCCACAATCAGGCTGACGATCATGGCCACTAATATTAATAGGCCATCTTGCTGTAGAAGTTCTAGGTGATTCACGATGCCCACAGACGCCGGCACGATGAATAAAGGCAAATACGGCAACAACACATGGCTGGTTTTTTTTAAGTTTTCATTCAGTGCACCGCGAATGCTTAATGCAACAAACAACATGAACATACCCAGCACAGAACCGGGTACTGGCCAGCCCATCAGCTCGCTTATAAATTCGCCGCCCAAAAAGAACGACAATAAGATGATCAGTCCATTTAACATGTGTTGTTTTTTAACCAATTTGTTGCAGGTCTATACTCTATGCCAGCTGGCTTAAAGAGTCCCAAAGTTTTCCAGAGAGTTATCCACAGATTCTGTGCAAAACTGTTGTTAATCAGCCACTTAGACGATTCAATTTTCCCAAGTGCGCGACCGGTCAGCATGGTGATTTTTCACTCAAAATGACCTGTATTGCCGCATTATATGGGCTGTATACAAGTGTCCCTATGTTACACCCAGAGTTATCCACAGTTTCTGTGGTTAACTTTTTTGTGAATTTTGTCACTTTGCCTATTGCATTTATTCACAGGTAAAAATACTGAGGATTTCGGTACATTTACACCATAAAGATGGGCGTAATTATCATAACCCACAAACGTGAAAAGCCGCGGTATAAGACGCGGCTTTTCTTACGGTACTAAATGCTGTTTAGAATTTAGAGAAGTCTGGTTTACGTTTTTCCATAAACGCGCCAAGGGCTTCTTTTGCTTCTGGGCTGTTTAGCAGTTCCGCAAAGTTATGAATCTCTGTGGTGATGCGCTCTTCTAGCTCGGCTAAATAAGACTGCTTAAGCATGGCTTTAGTACGTTGTACCGCAGCAGGTGCTTTACGCGCTAATTTGCCCGCGACTTTTTGTGCCAGTGGCAATACTGCATCTGCGGCCACAATTTCATTAACTAGCTGAGCTTGTTTGGCTTTTTCTGCATTAAAGATATCCGCCACCATTAATAGCTCAGCCGCCAAACTATGGCCCATCATGTTAGGGAACAGCAAGCTTGAACCGCCTTCAGGGCACACACCTAGATCAACAAACGGCAATTTAAAGCGTGCATCTTCGGCCACAACAACATAATCACAATGTGCCAACATGGTAGTCCCGATGCCCACAGCCAAACCATTAATGGCGGCAACAACAGGTTTAGGGTAACGGGCTAGTGCCAATAGGAATTTTAATACTGGTGGCTCGTTGTCTTTTGGCGGATTTTTGATGAAATCAACAAGGTCATTACCGCCTGTGAAGTTACCACCTTCCCCTGTAAACAAAGCCACGCGTACGTCTGCATTGTCCGCGCTGTCTAATAATGCTTTTTCAGCCGCTAGGTACATTTCGTTGGTGATGGCGTTCATTTTATCTGGGCGATCAAATGAAATGGTTAAAATCTGGTTTTCTAAGCTTGTTGTGATCATGCTGATTCTCTATGTACAAAGAATTTATGAATGGGATACCGCTAAATAGTTGAAGCAGTTTATCAGCTGGTGTGCGGATATTAACAACAATCTGCTATTATGGGCGCAATTTTAAAGATGTGTGACCATTATGTCTGCAAGCAAAGAAAACCTACTCCGCATTGCCACTCGCAAAAGTAAGCTAGCCCTATGGCAGGCTGAATTCGTAAAAGCCGAGTTAAAGCAGTTTTTCCCTGATTTAGAAGTTGAGCTGGTGACCTTCACCACGCAAGGGGACAAAATTTTAGATACGCCGCTGGCCAAAATTGGTGGCAAAGGTTTGTTCGTTAAAGAATTAGAAGCCGCCATGTTAGATGGCCGTGCGGACATTGCTGTGCACAGCATGAAAGACGTACCAATGGAGTTTCCAGAAGGCTTGGGCCTTGAGGTAATTTGTGAGCGCGAACAACCGACAGATGCGTTTGTGTCTAACCACTACAAAAGCTTTGCCGAGCTACCACAAGGGGCTCACGTGGGCACCTCTAGTTTGCGCCGTCAGTGCCAAGTATTAGCCGCGCGCCCAGACCTAAAAGTAACCAGCTTGCGTGGCAACGTGCAAACTCGTTTGGGTAAATTAGATAACGGCGATTACGATGCCATTATTTTAGCCAGCGCCGGTTTGATCCGCTTAGAATTACACGACCGTGTGGCCGAACACATGAGTGAAGAGATTTCTTTACCTGCTGGTGGCCAAGGTGCTGTGGGCATTGAATGCCGCATTGATGATGAGCGTGTTAAAAAGATTTTAGCCCCATTGAATCACCCTGAAACCGCGAGCCGAGTATTAGCCGAGCGCGCACTTAACCGCCGCTTAGAAGGCGGTTGCCAGGTGCCTATCGCGTGTTACGCCACGCTTGATGGCCCGCAACTGCATTTACGCGGCCTAGTGGGCAGCGAAGACGGCTCTAAAATCATTCGCACAGAAATCACCGGCCCAGCCGTGGATGCCGAAGCCTTAGGCATTAGCGCCGCAGAGGACTTGCTTAAACAAGGTGCCGCTGCGATTTTGTCTGAAGTGTATGGTCGCAATATTAGCTAAGCCTCGCTTAGCTATATGTAAACAAGGAAGTAAGAGTGTTAGAAAAAAACAAACACGTTTTAATCACTCGCCCATTAGGTCAAGAGGGCGATATTTTATCGGCCCTTGAAGACGCAGGTTGGTGCGCTTGGCACCAACCTTTATTAAGCATTCTTCCTATCCAAGCATCCCATAAAAATTTCCACACCTTAAAAAACACCATGATGAACATCGATTTATACGATGTGATCATCACGGTGAGCGCCAATGCCTCTAGCCTTGCTTACCAATGGGTTGATCAATACTGGCCACAGCTGCCTGTGGGCATTAATTGGTTTGCCGTGGGCCCAAGCAGCGCCAAAGCATTATTACCATTAGGCATGGACATACAGCTGCCAGAGCTTAACCACAGTGAAGGTTTGTTAGAGCTTGCCGGTTTGCAAAACATGGCCGATAAAAAAGTGCTTATATTGCGCGGTGTTGGTGGCCGAGAACTGCTGGCCCAAGAGCTACAAAAACGTGGCGCCACGGTGGATTACGCCGAGCTATACGAACGCCAACCTGTGGATATTAGCCAAGGACAATTAGATACCTTACTATGCGAACAGCAGATACATTTTGCTGTTGTCACCAGTGGTGAAATGGCCAAACAATTGGCCAATGGGCTGTCGCAAAATAATAAAAGCCAATTAACATTATTGGTGCCCAGCCAAAGAATAAAAAACATGGTGTTAGAAGATGGTTTTAATCATGTGCATGTTTGCCATGAGTTTAGTAGCCACAACATCATTACCGAATTAGATATGCTGCAAAAAAACTAGCGGGTGATATTTAAGCCCCTTGGTCAAAGGATTAAACCGTGGACGAACAATCATCACAAAAAACACTGCCAGCACCCACTGCAAATGGCAAAGGTAAAACACTGGCCATTAGTGCATTGGTGGTGGCCATCGCCAGCAGCGCATTTTTTCAATTTCGCGTGGAAATGTTATCCCGTGATAATGCCGCGTTAGATCAGCACCTCACATTATTATCCAGCCAATACCAAGCACAGTTACAGCAAGGTGCTAAACAGCAGCAAACACTTGGGGAATATGAAAAGCACCTGACAGCCATGCAAGGCCATGTGAATTTTATGAGCCGCACACTGGATCAAATTCCAGGCGCAAAAGTGGACGACTGGAAACTGGCAGAAGTGGAATATTTATTACGCCTAGCTAACCAGCGCATTATTTTGCAGCAAGAGCTCAGTGGCGCCCATGCCTTATTAGATAGTGCTAATCAGATTTTAGGCCAGCTTGATGACCCTTCGTTATTAAACATTCGCCAGCAACTTGCCAAAGAGATGCGTGTATTAGGCTCGTTTGTGCAATTGGATCGCCAAGGTATGTACATGGAAATTCAGGCATTAAAATCTGCAATCCCCAATGCCATTCACGCACCTAAAAACTTTGATAAAAAACCGAAAGAGTCTTCTAACACAGTGGCTAGCCAGCCAGTAAACGAAAATGAATCACTAGGGGCTTGGGATACAATTAAGCAGCAGTTTTTATCCTTAGTGCGCATTCGCCACAACGAACAAGCTTTTAATGAAAGCCTCACTGATAGCCAGTTTCAATTATTAGAGCACAGCTTGATTTTAATGTTAGAGCAAGCACAGTGGGCGCTATTAAAAGCCGATAATGAATTATTTAAAACAAGCTTGGAAAACGCCGCCAACTGGATCGAGAGAAATTTACGCCATAGCCAAGCTGATACGGTTTTGGCCGATATCACTAAGCTGGCCAAAGTGGATATCACTCAGCACATGCCGGATATTAGTAAGTCACTTAACTTACTGCGCCAAGCCCTTAAAAACAGAACGTATGAGCCGAGCCCTATTAAAAAGGCGAATGTTAAAAATACGACTGAAAAGACAAAAATTTCTAAACCTGCGCAGCCTAAGTCCACGCCTCCCGTAAAAAAAGCCCCAGCACCTAAAAAACAGGAGCAAGCTTAATGAAAATGCGCCTGCTGTTTTTATTGGTCTTTTTATTATTAGGCGCCTTACTTGGCCACTACATGATGCAAGGCAGTGGTTACGTATTATTAAGTTTTGGCCACTGGAGTTTTGAGTCCAGCTTGTGGGTATTCGCCCTCATGTTATTTGCCACCATGGCAGCACTTTATGGCGCGGTAAATTTAAGCATTACGTTAATTAAAAGCCCAAGTGCACTTAAAGGTTGGAACGAAAAGCGCAACATTAACAGCGCCATAGGTAAAACCGTACAAGGGTTGATTGCACTGGCGGAAGGCAATTGGAAACAAAGTGAAAAGCTATTAATGGCGGGCGCCCATGGCAAAGGTAAACTGATCAATTATTTAGCCGCCGCGCGGGCAGCTCAATACGAAGGCAATTATGAACACTGTGATCAACTGATTGCTCAAGCTGTTAAAAGCACCAAAGGCGCCGAGCTGGCTATTGGTTTACAGCATGCACAATTATTATTAGAGCGTGAGCAATTTGAGCAGTGCCTTGCTACTTGCCTACGTTTGAAAAAACAATTTCCCAAGCACCCATTTGTAAACAAAATTTTATTAAAAACCCATGCCGCCTTAAACGACTGGCAGGCTGTATTGGATGTTTTACCCCAGTTAAATAAACACAAATTATTGCCCAGCAAAAAAAGCACTGAACTTGAAATCAATGCTTATAAAAAACTCATTAATAGCATGATCAACTCGCGCAGCACCAACAGCCGCGACCCTGAGCTGTTATTAGACGTTTGGAAAAAAGTGCCTAACCGGGTATTAAAAAACGAAGATGCCATTCAAATGATTCATGACTTTATTTCTCATCTAGTAAGCCTTGATGCCCAGCATGAGGCGGAAGCGCAATTACGAAAAATTTTGCAGCACACACTGGATAAAACTTTAATCGATTTATACGGCTGGATAAAAGGCCAAGATGCACGGCGCCAACTGGTGATCGCGAATGACGTGGTCAAACAACTGCCTAACGATGCCATTGCCCTATTAATGTTAGGCCGTGTGCATTTAATGAATGAGGAATTTGAAGCCGCTCAACATGCTTTTGAAATGAGCTTAAGCCAGCAAAATAAAAGCGAAACCCGCAGTGAGTTAAGCCGACTATACCTAGCGAAAAAAGAGCCTGAAAAAGCGTTAGAGATGTTACGGCAAGGTTTGGGGTTGCAACTGCCTGAGTTGCCTATGCCAAGCTCATCATAGTTTTCAATATTACTCCCATAAAAAAAGCCCTGCTTAATTAAGCAGGGCTTTTTTATTTCTCATAAAACCTAAGGTGTTACTCCACAGCTTCACCGTCAATCAATGTTGGCGGCTGATCTGATACGTCTGGCATGGTGCCAATATCAAATACCGCACCGGTAATACCACTTGGCACAGCCTGGCTTGGTGCAGTTAGCGGCAAGTCATCGCAACTGCCTGCAGCCGCAGCTTGCATTTTTTGCTCAACATCACGTGCTTTAATAATGTATTGATCCGAACTGCCTAGGGTCACACCATCTTTCAAACTAATGACAGGGTTCCAGCGATCACCATTTTGCACAAACGGAAGACCCCAAAGCTGACCTTTGCCGCCGTATTCTAATAAGAACACAGCACCGTTTTGGTCAACATCACCTGTGGCAGGTGCATTACGATCATTGGCGGTTGCATGGGTGTATTTGATGGTCAGTGGTTTATCAAACGCAACCACATCATCACTGCTGTCCAGCAAGCGCATTTGCTGCTGCCAAGTCTCTAGGCCTGTTTCCCAAACATAAAACTCGGTAACGGTTCCCGCTTCGATTGCCGCATAAAGCGTTTGTGCAGTAGTTACTGACGCGGCGGTTGCCGCCGCAGAAGTCACCATGGGTCCACTGTTTAGACCCCACTGCCAATAACTAGACAACTGCAAGTCACTAGTAGTTACTGCGCTGGCAAACGTCGCTGGGTTAGCGCCTACTTTCAACGTTAAATCCGTTTGTGAAAACGTATAATCTTGATCCGATTGTGCATCATTACCTATAAACACATCATCTTGTGCAGCACTGCCGTTCACATCAGTTGCTGCAATATTCACATCTAAGCAGCGATCAAAACATTTCAATGTTTGTGACGCACCTGAAGCAAATAGACCACCGGTTGCGGTTTCACTGCCATTTACAAAACTACGTTCGAACATACGAATAGCAGAAGAACCGGCAATGTAGCGCACATCGCCTCCTAGCTGGCGGGACCACATATTCAAAGACACATTAGTATTTAGGCTTAATGCTACCGCTGAGCCTAACTCAGTAATGGTTTCTCCATCTCCACTCCAAGTTCGTGTTGCCACTACTTCAAAGCCATTGCCTGCACTGTTTGCTTCAACGATCACATCAAAGAATGCATCTGTACCCGTATCTCCATCAAGATCTGGTTTGCTGCTAAATAAATAAGTATCACCTTCGTATACCCAAGTATTGAATCTCACTCCATCTAGATCACTTAAATTAACCGAATTGACAGTATTTTTAATTAAACGTCCTGGTGAGGTTTTAACGGTGAAGCTTGCGCCTGCTGTATCATCATAAGTGGCTTCTTGGACTGTTTCGCCATCAGTAAATGCTTGGCCGTCTTCACGCCATGCGCCCCAATAACCAATGTGGCCCCAGCTTTCAAAGCCGTTTGAATCTGCTCCGTCACCGTTACCGTCTCCATCCACTTTTAATTGCATGCCTGAATTCAGCGCAACCTCACTGCCATCAGCTTTGTTAAATAGTGAATAACTCCATGCCACATTAGTAAATGAATCCCGTGCTAAACACACTTGGTTTGAATATGTGCCAGTATCAATATTGGCATAGCTAGTCGCTTGCGCCATATGTACGTGAGTAGGGTTCACTGCCAAGGCATAAGTGTTACTGGCTTGATCAATCACATCACTTGAGTTTGGTAAACTACACTCACTACCTGTTCTTGCTACACCACTTTCCGTGGCTTCGTTGTAATCAACCGAAGCTGATGTAGTACAGGTAATTGTTTGTGACATATATTCATTTGTATCTTTTTGATACAAGGTAAAGCTCGCACCGCCATTTGTGGTTTCTGATGAAGTCACTTCACCAAAGCCAGTACTATCATCCTCAACACCGTTTATGGTGGGCAATAGTCCGTAGGTTAAAGTGAATTCACCGAATGGGTTATCATCTGTTGGGGTTTTTTTCACTTCACCCAAAATACGAATGGCATCAGGGCCACCATCCCCACCTGCTTGACCCGCATAATCCTCTATCCATGCTTTAAAAATAAGTGGGTCATTAGCTGAGGCCTGTGAACTATTGGCCACAAACGTAACAAACTGCTGAACCTGATTGCCATCGTCCCCTTGGCTATCACCTGAATCGCCTTTTTCATCAAAGCAGCGGCCAGAGTCATTCCAACTCACATAGTCTCCTTCGCCGCTCATGGCCAAAGGTTGCGATTGATTGGTGAAGCACAACAAGCTATCGATAAAGCTAATGGGCTGTACCGCGTCTAAATGTACATACGTATTTTGACGGCTTTTATTGTAATCACTGTCAGCGGCTAACGTGCTGGTATCGTGAACGGCCCGTGATGAAAGGTTACTGCTGGCCCACATAACACTCGAGCGCTCGCTGTCATCTTGCGCAGTCACCAGAGACATTTGCTCTGGCAGTGCTGCATCACCGGTTAAAGCCACTGCAGAGCTAGCAGAACTGCTGCTTGAATCACTGCACCCTGTGGATATGGCCGCTGCCCCAAGCACGCTGGCCAAAATAAGTTTTTTCATTTTCCTGATACACCTTTTGGAAAGTACCTTCAAAAGATAGCTGGGATATCTAAAGACCTCTTATCTATATGGGATTTTTTATAGACTTTTTTATCATGTAATTTATGGAAGTCTGACGTGTTTTAAATATGAAAACGGCATGACCAAAGAGTGTTTTTTTGCAAAAACCAATCAGTCATAAGCCGTCAAAAAGCCATTTGTTTTTTGCATATAAAGCACGGAAATTCATTAGCGCCACCCTGCTTTACCGGTTATTTAAAGCAATGCTCCAAACTGTGACATATATCCGCAGAATCCAAACTGCAGTAATGATGCCCACCCATTAACCTCACAAATAAGCACGCCCATCAGCACTAAACTGATCGGCTGAGCCCCTCTCAATGAGGTTTTGATTGCTGGAAACGTCACATAACAGGGCGCATAAGAATAAAATCTATCCAGGCTACAGCCCTTGTTTTAAAAGGCTCTAAAGAACTTTGACCTATTTTAACCTTATTAGTGTTTGTTGATTCAGGCCGATTTTCACATAATTACTGAACTGTTAAGTGCTACAACGCATGCACACTTTTATAGGCCCTATATAAATGAAAAAAATGGCTTTGTTTGTTGTATCCGGCGCCCTTTTTGGGACGTATTTATTGCTACCAAATACTGAACCGACACCCGTTGTTAAAACCGAATTTAACACTCCTGAGACTGCAGCCTCAGCCACCACCATGAGAGCCGTTCATACCACAGAAAAACCCGTATTTATGAAGCAAGTCATGAAGCAGCAAATGCAGCAGGTGGCTCAAGCTTATGAAAACAACATGCGCTTCCCTAAGTACTCAAAACCCTTAAGTAAAGATGATTGGAGCCTATTAAACCCAAGAGCCTTTGTTGCCAAGCACAAACCATTGGATGTGGGCTCCGGTGTGAACGCCGCCATTGTATTACCGCAATACATCGTCAGTAGCGATCAAGCATTAACCGTGGATGTGAGCATTAACAGTGACGGCGACTCAGAAATGAGCATCAGCGAGGTCACCGCCTTTTTAGCCAACCAACAACAGACCAATAGTACCGTGCTCACGCAGCACGATATTGAAGATGGCAACACGCTATTTAGTGGCGAAATCCCTGCCAGCTGGTTATCAGCATTGGAGCACACTGAGCAGCAATTATTTGCCCAAATTGTGTTTGAGAACAATCAGAGCGCCAAACTCAGCGCCACGTTTAAGCTTGTAGGCAACGATGCCACATTAACCCGTATATCTAACGCCTATGTGGACGGTGCTCATTTAATCATTCCCGCTCATTTTGATGTGCAAGTAGAAGGGCGCTATCGAGTCCGTGCCAACTTATTTGATGAAGCCACACAGCGACCAGTTAGCCATTTAAATAGCGTTGTTTTATTAAAAGATGGCAATACCAGCGGCTTACTAAAAGTTCATGCAACCACCTTACGCAACCAAGGGTTTGCCGGACCATATATTTTGAAAGACTTTGATATTACACGAGGCCCAGCAGGGCCAGGTCAAAGCACACATTATGGCAATAGTGCCCAACCTCAATTTTCCGTGAACGGGTTTGACTTAAGTTTTTATAGTGACGAAGAATATTCAAACCCTAAAAATCAGCAGCGCCTTGAGTTTTTAAAAACCATGGCCGATACCCAATTAACTTACTAAAGATTACGACCTTTAGTGTTAATGAGAAAGAATAATCAGCTTATGAAGGTTGTAAGTTTTTTATTTTTTCTAGCAACAAAGCAAATAATAAATATAAAAGAGGCTAAAAAATTGACTACATTCTCGAAGTTTAAAACGGCCCTAGCAGCACTGAGTCTATCAGTGCTCAGCAGTGCCGCCAGTGCACAAATTGCAGGCCACAATGTATTGCTGGTACATGGCTTTCAATTTGGAGACCTATCTAGCAAACCATCAGACGCAGAAGTGTATAACCGCAACCTGATTTCTGATTTTTGGCTTAATCGAGCTGAAGGAAAATTAAACTGGAGTTCTGCAGAACGAGTTGAAGGTAAAATTTCTCAGCAAATTTTTGAACAAGCAAAAACTTACTCTGAACAAGGCACGTGTACTAACGGCTGTGTCATTGTTTTGCACAGTACCGGCGACCAAGTGGTTAGGCATTTCCTTGCCAACCAAGAAGAGTGGTTAAGTAACGCAGGCTATGAGCCATTAAATATTGTGGCCACTTTAGATTTTGCCGGCGCCGGTGGCGGTACTGACTTTGCTGATTTAGCTGTGGGAGTGGTTGCTAATAACAATGTGCCACAAGCTATTAAAAGCACCATCGGTTTATTTTTAGGTTTAGACCTAAGCGCCTCTAATTATGATGACCTTGGTGTGGTACAAGACTTAACGTATTCAGGTGCTCGTAATATTTCAACGGCACCAAACGATATTCCACGTTTGCGTTTTTCTGCCAGCGGCGGCAATACTAATCCATTAAAATTATTGCTTTCTGGTTATAGTGATGGCGTTGTGCCCGCTTCTTCTTCGTGCGGTGCATCCTCTCCGGCCGCCATTGATAGCTGCTCTAAGTCAGTTGGTTATAGTGGTCAGCGTAAAAGTAAAAATGGCCCAAGTGGTTTATTCCACAACCACTTCCCAGTGTTAATGTCTAAACACTATGACCATGGTGGTATTAAAGAAGATAATCATCGCGGTACGGTAACGTATGTGCAAAATGATTTTAACGCAGGTGTAAATGTAGGCTTTGATACTTACACCAATAAAGTCCCATGGTGGCAGTTCTGGCGCGACACTGGCACCATTCAATTGGTTTCAGGTTCTGACAATCAATCCATGTCTGCTCTTGTTTACAGCACGCTAAACAATTAATTTCAGCCTATAAAAAAGCCTGAATTTACAAGAGTAAATTCAGGCTTTTTTATTTTAAACTTAAGGGGAGACTTAAGAATTCAAACCCAGCATACGACCATGACCCAATTTATTTAGGGCAATATCTAAAGAGCTTGCAATAATTTGAGCGTTATCCAAGCATTTCACTTCTGCTAATAATGCTTGTGCAGATGATAAATCCACACCGCGTATCAAGCTCTTTACTCTTGGCAAGTTAGTGGCGTTCATAGATAACATGTCGTAACCCATGGCCATTAATAATAAAGCCCCTGCTGGGTGGCCCGCCATTTCTCCACACACACTCACGGGGCAGTTTTCACTTTTACCCGCATCTACAATATGTTCTAACGCCATCAAGACAGAAGGATGAAAGCTGTCATAGAGTTCAGCAACACGGGGGTTATTACGGTCTACTGCTAATAAGTATTGGGTTAAATCATTTGAGCCTACTGATAAAAAGTCCACCATGCTGGCAAGGGTTTTCGCTTGATAAACAGCGGCAGGCACTTCGATCATCACGCCCACTTGCGGCATTTTAACGTCTGCCCCTTCATCGACCACTTCTTGGTATGCGCGATAAATTAGATGCTGTGCTTCTTCTACTTCACTGACACTGGTGATCATGGGCAGCATGATGCGCAGGTTATCTAAACCTTCACTGGCTTTTAACATGGCGCGCACTTGCAGCAAAAATATTTCAGGGTGATCCAGGGTCACACGAATACCGCGCCAACCTAAAAATGGGTTGTCTTCTTGAATTGGGAAATACGGCAAAGACTTATCGCCGCCGATATCCAAGGTGCGCATGGTCACAGGTTGCGGTGCAAAGGTCTCAAGCTGCTTGCGATAAATCATCGCTTGTTCGGACTCAGATGGAAAACGCTCTTTCATCATAAACGGCACTTCGGTGCGGTATAAGCCCACGCCCTCGGCCCCTTTATTTAGTGAACGCAAGGCATCGGTAATTAAGCCTGTGTTCACGCATAACTGGATACGGTGACCATCTTTGGTTTCACCGGGTAAATCTTTGATGGCCTCCAAGCCTTTTACTAGGGCGCGCTCTTCTTCAACGATGGCATTAAATTGTCTGCGCACTTGCTCAGAGGGGTGTGTATATAAACGCCCACGATAACCGTCAACAACCAGCTCAATGCCATCCATTTGTTTAACGGGTAAATCCGCCGCGCCCATCACCGTAGGCACGCCCATGGCCCGCGCTAAAATGGCCACGTGGCTATTGGCACTGCCTTTGGCACTGACCAAACCGGCTAATTTGTTTTCAGGGATTTCACCCAACATGGAAGGTGTGAGTTCTTCACTCACTAAGATGCAGTTATCAGGGAACTGCATTTCGCTATTTTGTGTGGCGGTATCTTGCAGGTGCGCCAATACCCGTGTGCCCAAATCTTTGATGTCCGTGGCGCGCTCACGCAAATAAGCATCGTCCATCAGATCAAAGTGAGCCACGTATTCTAAAATCACATCACGTAACGCACCTTGCGCCCATTGTTTGTTGTCTTCAATGCGGCGGATCACTTCGTTGCCTAAGGCATCGTCATCCAGCATGTGAATATACACATCAAACAGAGCTTGCTCTTGTGGGCTTAAATCCGCGAGGGTTTCCCCCACTTTTTTGATTTGTGCGCGGGCGCCAGCAATGGCGCCGTTAAAACGTAAAATTTCTTCTTCAACATTTTTACAGCTGCGATCAGGTACGTCATAAAGATCGGCGGTGGGCGATAGCACCACCACAGGGCCAATGGCGATACCAGGAGAGGCGGCTGAACCACGAATCGTCACATCGTGTTTAATTTTATCTTTGCCGTTGTTGCTTTCTAAAACTTGGCCAGTGGCTTCAGCGTGAGCCAATACCGCGGCCAACTGCGCGGACATGGTAACCATGAACGCCTCTTCGCTTTCATCAAACTTGCGCGCTTCGCTTTGCTGCACCACCAACACACCTAAAATGCGTTTGTGGTGAATGATGGGCACACCTAAGAAACTGTTAAAGCGTTCTTCACCGGTTTCAGAGAGGTAACGATATTTGGGGTGACTGGAGGCGTCATCGAGGTTGATGGGCTCTTCACGAGCGGCCACTAAACTTACAAGGCCTTCGCTGGAGGAAAGGCTCACACCAACGGCGCTTTGATTCAAACCCTTGGTGGCTTTCAATACAAAGCGTTTTTTCTCTTGCTCTAATACATACACAGAGCACACTTGTGTCTGCATGGCTTCCTGTACTCGAGCCACCAGAATGTCCAGCGCCTGATCTAGATTAGATGCGCTGTTAACCTCCTGGACGATCTGCCTAAGTACATTCAACATATGCTTTAAAGCTTAGCCTGCATTTCAAATAATTTAGGCGCCAATTCGCGCATGGCGCGACGGTATACATCACGCTTAAATGGCACAACTTGCCCTAATGGGTACCAATAGCTGGTCCAACGCCAATCATCGAATTCCGGTTTGTCGCCGAATTCAAAGCTAATGCGCTCTTGGCTACTGGTCAGTTTTAGTAAAAACCACTTTTGTTTTTGTCCTATACACACTGGTTTGCTGTGATGGCGAACCATGCGTTTTGGCAATTTGTAGCGAAGCCAGCCTTTGGTGCACCCTAGAACTTCAACATCCTCTGGTAGCAAACCCACTTCTTCTCTTAACTCCCGATAAAGTGCTGCATCAGCACTTTCCTGGTGTTTTATCCCTCCTTGGGGAAATTGCCACGCATCCTGTCCGATTCGCCTGGCCCACAATACTTGGGCCTTTTTGTTCACCAGTATGATGCCTACATTTGGACGGTATCCATCAGCATCTATCACGGTTTATTCCATTTTATAAGTCAGTAATACCCCCATACTATTAAAACTTTGCCATGGTATACCAGCCTTTTTTTATTCCATTTAGATATATTGAGAAAAACCTGCCATGGTTTTCACAATATTAAAGACAGTGGATGGTGCGCAGGCTAAAATGCCGCGCAGTTTTAATGGTTTCACAGATTCGAGAAATTTATGGCATTGGCAATTTTTGACTTAGATAACACCCTAATTGCAGGGGACAGCGACCACGGCTGGGGTGAGTTTTTAGTCGAGCACAATCTTGTAGACGCCAAGCTTTTCCAAGAGAAAAACGACTACTACTACGACCAGTATCAGCTGGGCAACCTGGATATCCTAGAATACCTGGAGTTTTCACTGCAGCCTTTGACTCAGTATCCCCTAGAAAAACTCCACGCTTTGCGTGCGCAATTTGTTGAAGAGAAAATCTTGCCGATTATTCCGCAGAAGTCTCGCGAACTACTGGCCAAACACAAAGAACAAGGGGATTACCTGCTAATTATTACCGCCACGAACTTATTTGTAACCGAGTTAATCGCCCAAGAGTTACAAGTGGATGACATCATTGCCACTGAGCCTGAGATGATAAATGGCCAATATACCGGCAAAGTGGCCGGTATTCCGAGTTTTCAGCACGGAAAGGTGAAGCGCTTAACAGGCTGGTTGGCACAAAAAGGGTTATCATTAGAGGGCAGCTACTTCTATAGTGATAGTCACAACGATTTACCGCTTTTAGAGCAAGTGGATCACGCCGTGGCCGTAGACGCTGATGAAACACTGCTAGCCCATGCTAAAAACAATAACTGGTCCATCATGACTTTAAGGGATTAACCTTGATACGTGCTTCTTTCATTGTACTTGCTAACATAGCTCTACTGCTAAGCAGCTTGGTTTTAACCGGTTGCGATCAGTTTTTTGAGCAGCCTAAAGAGCCGATTACATTAAAAGCTCAAAGCAAGGTGAATTACGAATCCTTGCTGGCCAGCAGTAATCTGTACGCTTATAGCCAGATGTCTGAAGCGCTTAACCAAGCTCAAATTTTAGATAGCGTGATTACCGCGCTATTGCATCACCCAAACCCAGCCTCTTTAGAAGAAGCGCAAAAAGCGTGGCGCAATACCTACAGCGCCTACTTACAAGTTAGCTTCTTTTCTCATTTTCCACGTTTTGAAAAACCCCAATACCGTGAAAATGGCGACACGTACCAAGTTATTGAAGAGCAACTAGATAGCTGGCCAATTGAAGCAGGCTACATCGATTACCTGCCCATGTACCCGTTAAGCGGCATCATCAATGACATGACCCTGCGCATTAACGACGAAAGCTTGTTAGAGCAGCACGGCTTTAGCGATATGCGTTTTGCCAGTGTGGGTTTCCACCCATTAGAGTTTTTATTATTTGGTGAAAACGGCAAACGCAGTGCAAAAGATTTTATCCCGCAAGAAAACAGCATTGAAGTGGTTAACCTGGATACCAAAAGTAAAGATCCAAAAGCCACCGAAGAAGAGCTAAGGGAAGAAGCTGAAAAAGAAGAACATAATCACGATCACGAAGGCAGCCTTGAGCCGCAAAACCACAACCGCCGCCGCGAATACGTGCGTGTGTTAAGCGCACTGATTGTGAGCAACTTACAAAAGTTGGCTGACCGCTGGGAACCTGCCCATGGTTATTACGCCAAACAATGGCGTCAGCCTCAGCAGCAAGAAAACATTGTGTATATCTACCAAGGCCTGATCGATACCCTGCATCAAGAGCTATTAAACAAGCACATGCAGACTTTTTTAAAGCAAAAAGAACTGGACGATTTACGCAGCCCTTTTTCTAATACAGACGGTAAAAATATCCATTCAATCCTGATGGGCATTAACCAACTGTTTATGGCTGAAAACAGCTTTAATGCACAGATCAAACAGCGTAATGCGGAAATGGCTGACAAAATCAGCGCGCAATTTAAACGCTTGTTACGAGACAGCAAAAAGCTACCGAACAACCTTGCCAAGCTTTCTTTACCTAAGCGTCAGAAGACCTTAAGCCGTGTGCATTCACGCCTTATTAGCCTACTAGAACAGCTTTATGCTGGGGCTGCTGTGCTTGAGCTTGAGCTAAAACCTCTGCCAGTTTCAACCAGCTAGTTTCATTTCTAATTGCTTTACATGCACCAACATAGGCTCTCGTGCCTATGTTGATTCGCACTAAATAAACGCCCTCTTATCCATATCCCGCAAAAACATCCCGAATCCGCCAAATTGTAGGTAGAGCCTGAAAAAAGTCTGCAAATTAGACCTTGGTCTTTTGAATCTTTGGCTAAACTAAAAGCTAGAACACATTCATGGATGGGTACTTGCCAGTGGCAGAGTTATCTGAAGAGCAAATACATAAAATACTGCAGGGCATTTCTATCCCCCCCCAGCCGCAAATCATGGTGGATTTGCAGATGGAACAGGTCATGCCTGACCCAGACATTGAGCGCATTGCTGAGCTCATTAGCCAAGACGTAGGCTTAGCAGGCACCGTGCTTAAAGTGGTGAACAGCCCCTTTTATGGGCTGGCCAATGAAATCAGCAGCGTACAGCAAGCGGTGAAAATTTTAGGCCTAAACAGTGTGATCAACATTGTGAATGGCATCAGCATTAAAAGCTCCATGAGCGATGAGACCATTAAAACCCTCACGCGCTTTTGGGATACGGCCATGGACATCGCCATGACCAGCGCCACCTTGGCTAAAAAAGTAGGCTACAACTACCCAGATAACGCTTATACACTAGGCCTGTTCCATAATGTGGGTGTGCCGCTATTAATGTCACGCTATGACAATTATGTAGCCGTAATGGAAGAAAGTTACAGCGGCCAGCATGAACGAATTGTCGACTTTGAGAATCAGCAGTTAAATACCAACCATGCTGTGATTGGCTATTACACAGCTAAATCCTGGAACCTGCCCAAACTGTTGTGCGACATCATTGCCGAGCATCACAATGTTAAGCGCATACTTGAAAAAAGCAGCGGCCAAGACGCCGATAAACTCACGCTGGTATGCATACTGAAAATGGCCGAGCACATTTGCGGCTCCAGCCAAATATTAGGCCGTCAGGAAACCGATCATGAGTGGGAGGACGTGGGACAGTTAGTTTTAGAATATCTTGGCTTTAACGACTACGACCTAGACGCCTTTAAAGAAAGCTTTGCAGAGTTAGGTATTAGCCCAAGCAACTATGGGCTAACGTAAGCAGGTAGTACTTTAAAAGTACTACCTGATGATGCGTTTGCTACCCATCGCCTCCTGCATAATATGATTTTTCACAAACCCCAATGCCCCCAGCTTTTTCATACCCCAATTTCGAATCCAATTACTCATAGGGTTATTTGCCGCAAACAAACGTTTGAAGCCTTCCATGGTGGCCATCATGGTTAGATTCTCTGGCATGCGACGGCGTTCGTAACGGGCCAGAACCTGAGCACTATGGGCAGGTAAACCTCGACCCAAGCCTTGTTTGATTTCATCCGCCAGCACGTAGGCGTCCATCAAGCCAAGATTCACACCCTGACCTGCCAATGGGTGAATGGTATGGGCCGCATCCCCCACCAGTACCACAGCGTCTTTCACATAGGTTTTAGCATGACGCTGTCGCAAAGGAATCGCCGCTTTTGCACCACTGCTAATGACCTTACCTAGCTTGCCTTCAAAGGCGCGCTCTAGGGCTTGGTTAAACTCGCTCTCTTCTAAGGCTAATAGCGATTGAGCTTGTTCGTCTGGGCATGACCATACAATGCTGCATAGGTTTTTATCTGGGCACGGCAATGGCAAGAACGCCAAGACACCGCTTTCTGTGAAACGCTGCCAAGCACACTGTTCATTGGCCAATTCGGTTTCCACCGTGCAGACCAAACCATTATGGTCGTAGTCCCACTCACGCATTTCAAACTGTGCCCATTGGCGCACAAACGAGCGAGCGCCATCCGCGGCCACCACCATTGGGGTTAATAACATTTGTCCGCTATTAAGCTGAATAAAGTGCTGACCGCTTTCATCTTTATCAATGCTTTCAACCGTACATGGGGCAAACACCTGGGTGTTTTTTTGAGCCTGTAAAACCTGCATAAGCGCAGTATTGGTTATGCGGTTTTCAACAATATGGCCAAGGTGTGTTTCGCCCATTTCAATTGCATCAAATTGAATATGCCCTGTGCCAATGCCATCCCATACGCGCATCTTGTCGTAAGGGCTTAAGCGGACAGGGTTTATGTTTGACCATGCGCCAATGTGACGCAGAAATTTTTCGCTGGCGTGGTTTAATGCGCTCACACGCATGTCCACATCGTTCACACCATTTACCTCTGGGCTTGCCCCTTTTGGTAACTGGGTTTCAATTAAAGCGATGTTAATGGGTGCATCTTTTAAGGCACAAGCCAGTGCAGTACCAACCATGCCGCCGCCAATGATCACCAAATCAAATTGCTGATTCATAACAATACCTCTGCGCGAAGCAAAGCCGCTCCATCAACATAACCGCCAACGATAATGACTAGATCAAATTGCTGATTCATAACAATGCCTCTGCGCGAAGCAAAGCCGCTCCATCAACATAACCGCCAACGATAATGACTAAATCAAATTGCTGATTCATAGGTTTCCTTAAGGGCGCCACTGAGAAGCTGAACCTGTCAGGCCCATGGCTTGTCGTGCAAATAGCTGTTTTGCTACGGGTGTAATATCCATTAATGTCAGACTCAGGCTGCGTAATATAGACAACGCTGTGCCTGGCTGAGTAAAGCTCACAGGCAACAAATGACTCATGGCCGTGGTCAGCAGCTGATCGCTTTGCTGGCCCTGCACATAACTTTGCAGTGCAGAAACCTCACCAAGCGGTAGGCCTTCTGAGTGACGCTGGAGAATCAAATTCGCTAATGCCTGAGTATCACGTAAAGCAAGGTTAAAACCTTGGCCTGCCACCGGATGCAGCGCGTGAGCAGCGTTACCTAACACCACCACGTTACTGCGTACTTGTTCTTTGGCTTGTTTTAAAGCCAGTGGATAACTTTGGCGCTGGCCAATGCGCATTAAGCGGCCTTTATCATGGGCCAGCACAGATTGAAGCGCGGCTTTAAACTGCGCTTCTGACATATCTAAATGCTGCTTAGCTTGCTCTGGGGGCATACACCACACCAAACCAAAGCGATTATTCGTCAGCGGTAATAGCGCCAACGGGCCCGTTTTTGTGAATCGTTCATAGGCCCAATTATCATGAGGCTGATCGAAGCTCACATTACACACTACGGCACTTTGTCCGTAGTCATGCTGCTGATGGCTAATGCCCAATGCTTTACAGCCCGGGCTATGTGCCCCATCGGCCAACACTAAAAGGTCACAGCTTAGCTCTATAGATTGATTATCGTACTCGATGCTTAATAACGCGCCCTGCTCGCCCATTCTGTAATTTAAAGCCTTGGCTGGGGCAAAAATGCTTAAACTTTGAGACTCGAGTGATTGCAGCGAGTGACCCAATGTTTGACCCAGACGATTGTTTTCCACCACAAAACCCAAGGCTTCTACCTGGCTTTGTTGGGCATGCAAATACACACGGCCAAATTGTTTTTGCTGGCTTACTTGAATGTGTTCAATGGCATTTGTGCCCATGGACAAATCAGCCCACAAACCTAGCTCATCTAAAATACGTTTGGTGCCAAGGGAAAGGGCCGTGGTGCGCTCATCAAAACTGGGTTGCTGCGCATCATTAGGGCTGATGGCAAAGGCATCTACCAAAGCTACTTTCATGCCTTGGCTTATGGCTTGTTTTAATAACAGCGCCAAACTGGCGCCGACCATGCCACCGCCGATAATGACTAAATCAAATTCTTCGACGTTTTTATTTTTCATGAGCACTCACTCTTGGCGCCATGCATAGACCGCCGCCAATAATGACTAAGTCAAAATGGCGAGTGTCTGAATTTTGTTGAGGGGTGCTCATGCTATGAGACCTACTGATTTTGTGAGGTTAGCGCTTCGACATCTGCAATGGATTTAACCACAGCCGCACTTAATACATGATGACCTAGCTCAGAGTCTGTGACCAAAACATCGTCTTCAATGCGGATACCAATGCCGCGCCATTTTTCATCCACGTCCATGTTGTCTGGTGCCACATAGATGCCCGGCTCCACGGTTAACACCATGCCCGCTTGCAGGTCACGCCATTGGCCTTTGATTTTATACGCGCCCACATCATGTACATCCAGCCCTAACCAATGACCGGTTTTATGCATATAAAATGGTTTGTAAGCTTCGTCTTTAATTAGCTGAGCTAAGTCTTTTTCTGTGCCGTCTTCATCCGTGGCTTTAATCAAACCTAAATCCACCAGCCCTTGGGTAATTACTTTCAAGGTCACTTCGTGAGGGTCATTAAAGGTATTGCCCGGCTTCACTTTTTCAATGGCCGCCAACTGAGCGTCTAAAACTAGTTGATAAAGCGCCGCTTGTGGCTCGCTGAATTTACCATTGGCAGGAAACGTACGAGTAATGTCACTGGCGTAATGATTCAATTCACAACCGGCATCAATCAGAATTAAATCGCCGTCTTGAATTGGCTGGTCGTTAGCTGTGTAGTGCAATATGCAGGCGTTTTCACCACTGCCCACAATGGTACTGTAGGCATCAAAGCGTGAGCCTTGTTGGCTGCAGTGATGACGAATCTCACCTTCTAACTGGTATTCAAACATACCCGGCTTCACTAACGTCATAGCGTTAGTATGGCCTTGTGCACTGATATCCGCAGCACGTTGCATAAGATCAATTTCAGCTGCTGATTTTATCAAACGCTGTTCGTGCAATAACGGCTCAATGGCAATCATGGAGGTAGGTGCTGAAACGCCAGTGCGTACTTTTAGTTTTACCCCTTCAATGGCCGAGATTAATTTAGCGTCCCATTCTTTATTACTGCCCCATGGGGCGTAAATATTTTCTAGGTCACTCATTAAATCTGGCAATTGTTTTTCTAATTCGCCAATGGCAAACGCTTCATCAATGTTTAACTCATCAATAGCGGCATCTGGGCCTAAGCGGTAGCCGGTCCAAATTTCCATTTCTTTTACTTTTGGCTGACAAAATAAAACACTGCTGCACTTGCCTGCTTTTTTACTCAATACCAAACACGCGCTGTCTTCAGTAAAACCCGTTAAATAGAAAAAATCACTGCTTTGACGAAACGGAAATTCTGCATCGCGATTACGGGTCATCAATGTGGCAGAAGGAATAACCGCAAGACTATTATCTTGCATGTTTTCAAGCAGGGTTTTTCTGTGTTGGGCAAAGTTCAGCATAGTGGCCTTAATGGGGTTGGAGGCGTTTTAATACTTAGCGGACTGAGTTCAAGCTAACGGTTCGAGCAGTCGTTCAAACAACTGCTCAAGCCACTCTTCAAATCAAACTAAGCTGAAATTAATGCAGCTTTGGCTCTTGTTCTTTTTTATTGAAATGGTAAAACAAAAACAGCGCTGTCACACGAGCGTGTTCCACAAGCTCGGTAAATAAACGCTCGCTGTCGTCGTCAATGTCCTCTTCTTCGATGCCGTAGCTGAATGCATCATAGTGCTTCAGAACTTCCATCACTTCTTCGTCTAGGTCTTTTTCGCTAATGCGACCTGAAGCACCAAAGCCATCTAAAAAGCCTTTAGCCCATTCAGAGAACGCTTGCATGCGCACACCAAATTCTTCGTCGTCACCTGGTAATAGCAGCTGATAAGACATGTCTTCTGTTTGGATGTTTTTAAGCTCATCTTGGTAAAAACCCAAAATTGGCAGCTTGGCTTTATCATCCCAATCTTCTTGCAAACCTAGGTATTCAGCGCTTTCTTCTAGCCACTGTTGTTTGTTCAAACGGGCGCCAGTGCACACATAACCAGTTAGCCAGCCTTGCAATGCAGAAGGAGACGTTAAAGCACCTTGGGCAAGGGCCACATTGCTGTATAGATCGAAACGGGAAGTTTTTGCCATGCTATCGCTATAACTCATTAAATTATCTGCTCATCCTACCACGGCAGTAATTGACCCACCAAGGCTAGGCGATTATATTTAGGGGTTATAAATCACATTATTGTGGCAGTCAAAATAATGGGTTGTTTGGATATCCGAGCAAATACGTTTTGCCTATGTTTTCTCAAATTTAGCTAGGGCCGTTATGGAATCCCCCAATCTTAAAGACATAAACAAAAAGCTGGATGAGCTGATTCGCACTCATCAAGCTTTAAAAGAAGACAATTTAAAGCTCAAAACCGAAAACGAGTCATGGCAACATGAACGTACTCGCCTTTTGCAGCAGAACGAGCTGGCTCGTAACAAAATTGCTGAAATGATTGCCCGTCTACGCCACCTAGAGCAAGAACCCCATGCCTAATTCAAACAAGCCCAGTGAAAATACCGCCACGGTTGAACTACTGGGCAAAGAGTACATGGTGGCCTGCCCCGCAGAAGCTAGGCAAGATCTAGAACGCGCAGGCAAGCTGCTAGATGAGCGCATGCAAGAGATCAAATCCCAAGGCAAGTTATACGGGGTTGAGCGTGTGGCGATCATGGCCGCTTTAAACTTAGCTCACGACCTATTAAACGCCACAGGCGGCAGTCAAAGCATTCAAACCCAGCTAGCCCTGATGAATACCAAGCTAGAGAATGCCCTAGCTGAAGAACAGCAAATGGACCTTGGGGACGAACTGGTTTAACGTTTTTTACTTGCTATTTCCTGCAAAACGCCTACCCATCTGGGCATAAATTGCCCAGCAAAAAGCTCAGCATCCCGCTTTCATATCAGTTATAATTATCTAACTCTCTGGGGTGTTAGCCAGTCTTTGAAGTCCTCGAGCCTTAATTATTATTTTGGAGGTTCCTCGACATTGAGGGAGTGCAAGTCCGCCTTGAGCGGGAAGCCCGAATCAGATCAGGAACCACCACCTTGGACCTCTCGGTTCAAGGCCTTTCTCTGACAGCGGCACAGTGGAGAGCCCTAATTTTAAAGTACTTAGATATCTTCTGAGTACTCCTCCGCCTTGAGCGGAAAGCCACGCATTAATTCACGATCAGCACCTTTTGATATTCTCGGTTCAAGGCCTTTCTCTGAATGCGGCACAGTGGAGAGCCCTTCTTTAAACCGTATTGTTCAATGGAACACTGCGTAACTAGCTAGCCCGTATTTCGAACGGGTAGTGGCAATCGTAAGCAATCAATACCTCGCTAATTCAGCTGGCAATAAAACATCACTATAGAGCGAAAACCCTCGATTGGTTAAGATGGCTTATTCCGTTTTAGAGCGCTATTCATGGACACTGAATTTGATGCCGCCGATAGAGGCAGCATTCGCAAACACATGCGCGCACTGCGCAATCAATTAAGCCCCCAGCAGCAGCTGGCCGAGGCAAAAAAACTCAGCCAACTATTATTCAGCCTGCCTGCCATGCAGCGAGCACACAACATTGCGGTGTATTTAGCCAATGACGGTGAAATAGACCCTATCGTATTTTCCGAGCGCGCCCTCTACCGAGGTAAAAACTGCCTACTGCCCAGCATGCATCAGCTGAAAAAAGGCCATATGGAATTTGGCCCTTACCATGGCAAACGTCGTGAAAACCAATTTGGCATAGCAGAGCCCGATGGAAAATTTAATACCATGCTGCAAGGTAAACAATTAGATGTGGTGTTAATGCCATTGGTGGCATTTGACGCTCAAGGCGGGCGCCTAGGTATGGGGGGCGGTTACTATGACCGCACCTTTGAATTTTTACAAAAAGGCGGTACTCAAAAACCTAAGCTTATTGGCCTTGCTCATGAGTTCCAACAGGTCGCTGAATTGCCCATTGAATCATGGGATATTCCTTTAGATGCCATCATCACAAGCAAAGGCATCATTAAATGTTAGCGTTTTACCAAGACTTGGATTTGCATGGCAAAAACCACTCTTAAGCCAACATCGGCCTTGCCCATGAGTTCCAACAGGTCGCTGAATTGCCCATTGAATCATGGGATATTCCCATCGTCACAAACAAAGGTATCATTAAATGCTGAGACACTGAAAAGTAGAGGGCAATAAAAAAGCGGCATTGCTAAGCAAGGCCGCTTTTTTGATATTCTGGGTTCTATGACTTGCAGCTGGTAGTACAACTACCCATATTGGCTGTGAGTATTTCAATGAATACTCTAGCCATGCATGCTGCAAATTAAAACCCACATATACGCGTTACAACATAAAACGAAAAACAGTTTTATTAGCGAATGATGTGCTGTGTTACTTGAGGGTGAGTCATTGTGTTGTCATCGCTGTTGGCAGTTAAGCTGGTTACAGCTGCGCCGAATACAAAAATTACACTGATGATAACCATCAAATCTGGACGTTGTTGTTTCATTTTCTAGCCTCTACGATTCTCTAACATCCTGTTAAAGTTGGCTCGTAAAAAAGAAGCTTTCCCTAAGTGTGGATAGGACCATGTATTGGCCCCTTTTGTTATTATTAACTTTAGGCGTTTTACGCCCTATATACCGTGTCGGTTGACACGAGTTGCACAACATCTCGTAGTGCATATGTAATCCTAGAGCAAAAAGCATGCTCATAATGTTAACAGGGTTACAAAACGGGCATTAATGTAACCGCATACGAACAAAGTGTTAAGAGTGATTTATGGCCTACTGGTTAATGAAGAGTGAACCTGACGAGTTTTCTATCAAGGATTTACAAGCAAAACAGCAAGCCCCATGGGACGGTGTACGTAACTATCAGGCGCGTAATTTCATTCGTGAAATGCAGCCTGAGGACCAAGTCTTTTTTTATCACTCAAGCTGTAAGCAGGTTGGTATAGCAGGCGTTATGTCCATAGTAGGCACTAGCTATGAAGACCCATTAGCGGTTAAGAAAAACAGCCCTTACTTTGATGAAAAATCATTAATTGAAAATCGCTGGAGTGCCATTGATGTTAAATTTGAAAAGGCATTTGAGAAAATTATTAGCCTACAAGCCATAAAAAAGTTGGCACAACACGACCACAGGTTAGATGATTTATTATTAATTAAAAAAGGTAATCGACTGTCTGTGATGCCAATAAGCTCTGCACAGTGGCAGTGCTTAATGCAGCAAGTGGATTCAATTTAGCGCAAACAAGAAATGAAGCTAGGCACTGAGAGTTAAGTTGGCCATGGGAACTGAAATTTCAAACCGCACGCCCTTGCCGCGCTCGCTCAAACATTGAATGTGGCCACCCAAAGCTTGTGTCACCAAATTATAAATAATGTGTGTCCCTAAACCACTGCCACCTTGCCCACGCTTTGTGGTGACAAACGGATCAAAGATATTTTTAAGTATCTCGCCATCAATACCCTGACCATCATCTGTGTATTCCATGCGTAGGGCTGTCTCATCTTGATGGGCCGCTATTTTAATATTACCCACTTGATCAGCCAAAAAGGCATGGTTCAGGGAGTTCATTAATAAGTTGGTAATAATTTGTGAAAAAATACCCGGGTCGCAATACAGCTCAATACCAGCATGAATATCCACCTCTATAACATGGGGAGTGCGTTTCAGCTTGGGCCGTAATGATAATAAAATATCGTGGGTATATTCCTGCAAAGAAAATAGCCTTGGTTCAGCACTGGATTGATCCACCGCTACAGATTTAAAGGCTTTGACCAAGTCGGCAGAACGCCGCAAGTTACCATCGACTATATCCGTACACTCTTCGATGGCCCCAAGGTTAATACCAAAATCGGCTTTTGTTAGGGTGCCTGCATCAAAGGCTTTTTTCATGCTGGTGGTATTTTCACGTAAGTGGCTAACTGCGGTAATGCCCACACCAATGGGTGTATTGATTTCATGAGCCACGCCCGCCACTAAGCTACCCAGCGACGCCATCTTCTCTTGTTCAACTAACTGCTGCTGAGTTTGCTTTAAGTCATCTATACTGCTTTTCAGCTCTTTGGTGCGTTCAAATACTTTGTCTTCAAGCTCAGAGTTTAGGCCGATAATTTCCAGTTCTTTTTCAGCCCGAAAGTTATCGTTCTCAGCTAGCTTAGCCAGCATGTGGTTAAACGCTTTGCCTAGCCCACCCAATTCATCTTCGCTGACGATGGTCACCTGTTTGCCATATTCTTGATTATACGCCACCTGGTTCACGGCTTTGGTAAGCTCACGCAAGGGCATGGATAACCTTTTTTGAACCGCTCGAGAAATAAGCCAAACCAGAATACTGCTGGCCAATAAAACAGGCAGCATGTACATAAGAATACGATAGAAAAATACCGCAAGATACGTGTCTTGCTCGCGGAAAATAATGCGCCCCACTTCTTCACCATCAACTAATATGGGCAAACGTAACACGTACACATTACCCGACCATTGAGAGCTAGGGCCGGTTTGATAAGCCTGAGGCTGGCTGATTTCATCGGCATAATAATCAGCAAAGTGGCGATAATCCGCCGCCCCATGCTTTTTGTAGATCACAGCCGAATGGATATTATCATCCACCACTAATGAGCTGAGCATCATGGAGACCGACTCTGGCTGATCAAATACCACACCCGCAGAGACACTGTCTGCCAGCAAGTTGCTTTTTTGCAGCACTCGATCTTCTAAATTGCGCTTAAACTCGCCATAGAAAACCAACCCCACCACACCAATAGCCACCACTAAAATCCCGATGCTAATGATGCTGATGAAGATTTGGATTCTTTGGCCAAAGCCAAGCCTGGCAAACCTTTTAAACATTAATCTTCCTATGGCCGCCCGATCTATTCATAGATACCCATCCTAGGCAGCCGAAAAAATGTGTTCCTATTACTACAGAGTAGCAGCAGAGACAAAAAACATAGCTAAACTTAAGATATCAATAGAGGAAAGCACATGTCGGACTCAGATTTACTGTTTTCAACAAACGAAACTCCGTCACCTAAAGAGGATGACCAGGCCCCCGTACTCCATCATGGCCGCCCTAAATGGCGCGTGCTGATTGTGGATGATGAAGAGCAGGTGCATAAGGTTACGTCCTTGGTATTAAACCAATGCAAGTTTGACCAAACCAGCATCGAGCTAGTGCACGCCTACTCTATGGCGGAAGCCAAAACAGTAATGCAGGAACAAGCCCCTTTTGCGTTGGCATTGGTAGACGTGGTCATGGAGACCGACAGCGCAGGCTTAGACTTAGTGAAGTACATCCGTGAAGAGCTAAAAGACAACCACATTCGCTTGGTATTGCGCACCGGCCAACCTGGCCAGGCCCCTGAAGAAACCGTGATCGTGAAATACGACATTAACGATTACAAAAATAAAACTGAGCTGACCAGTACCAAACTGAAAACTTTGTTATACAGCGCACTGCGAAGCTACCGCGACATTAGAACAATTGATGCTAACCGCGAAGGTTTATATAAATTAATTCAAGCCACTGCCAATATTGTTGACAGTCATAGCCTGCCCGTTTTTGCCAGCGCCGTATTAGAAGAGATCAATGCGCTACTGCACCTAGGCGCTGAATCCATTTGCACTCAGTCCGATGACTTGGATGCCTTGGCCGCCAGAAGTAAACACAAAGCCCACTGTTATAAAGTGTTGGCCGCCACCGGTACCATTAAAAATACCATTGACCAAAAACACGAACTACCTGAAGAAATCATTGAGTACTTTGATAAAGCAAAAGACCAAAACTGCAGCTATTACGAAGACCCAGTTTATATTGGCTATTACAAAACCCCTGTGGCCGGTGAAAACTTACTGTATGTAAAACCCAATGCGCCGTTAAATAAATCCGACAAACATTTATTGAATCTATTCATGCGCTGCGTAGCCATTACTCACAACAACCTGCAGCACAAAGACGACATACAGCATAACCGCCAAGAAATGGTTTACGTATTAAGTGAAACCATTGAGCGCAGAAAACCCAGCGAAAGCAGTCACGTGCGCCGCGTTAGCGAAATGGCTTACCTATTAGGCCTTAAAGCCGGTTTACCTGGCACCTTATGCGAACGCTTAAAACTGGCCGCGCCTTTACATGATATTGGCTCCATTGGTTTAGACGACGCGGTTTTGTTGAAAAAAGGCAAATACGATGCGGATGAGCAAGAAAGGATGGAACAACACACCGGCATTGGCGCCAGCATTTTATTAAAATCCAACCGACCTATTTTGCAACTGGCCGGCACCATTGCAAAACAACACCACGAGCGCTGGGATGGCCAAGGCTACCCTGAAAAACTACAAGGTGAGGACATTGATGTGTGCTCACGTATTGTGGCCATGGTGGATGTCATAGATGCATTAAGTGTGAAAAAAAGCTACAGAGAAGCCTTTAGTGATGCAGAAATTCATCAGTATTTAGAAGAGAACGCAGGCAAACACTTTGACCCTAAATTGATAACCCCATGTTTGGAGTTATTACCAGACTTTAAACGCATTAAAGAGAAGTACCCAGACAGCTTACCCAAAGCCAGTTAGATATTGAGCCAAAATAAAAAAGGCCAGTGAGTTCACTGGCCTTATTTATGAGTACATGTGCTGCAGTATCAGTCTATTTTTTCTAATAGGCTTTTTGCTAACTCTTTACCCAGCTTTTTAACCAAAGCATTAATGGCTTTATGTTCTGCTTGTGCCATTGATGCACCGCTTACGCCTTTCGCCTCTTGACTAAACTCACTCAAGATACGGCCACTGGCTTCGCTAATTTTTACCTGCCCGCTGACAAATACATAATAGCGGCCTGATTTTTCAACCGGCCTAATGTCCGCTGCGTAACTGAAATTTAAATCTGCATTATTAGCGCTAATACGTAGACCTAAATCCGTTAAGTGACTGGTTAAACCAGAACGAATTTTTTTGCCAGCGGCATTATCTGCGCTCAAGCTAACAGATAATTGGTCAAACAAACGTTGAATTCGTTTTTCCAATGCAACTAAATCATCCGGTTTGCTTGTAGTACGACTGCTCATATCTACCAGCTGGCGTTGCACGGCCAAAGCTTCACGTTGCTCCACCATGGTCAATGCAGGCACAAGTGCTTGCACTTGTTTTAGCGTGCTCAGTGAGTTCGATGTATCTGCACCCAACTTAATGGCACTGTCATCTAACTCTGTGATTTGACGACGCAAATTACTGCTAGCTTTCACTCGATCTAAATGCACAAGGCTGTAAGACACTTTGTTTTTTTCATCAACAAAGTTTTCTTGTACGTTTAAATTGCTTAACTGCGCATCAGGAATTTTACTGCTAATCACATTGCGAACAATTTTAGTCAGCTGAGTTTGCTTGCCAGTTTGACGCACTTCTTCAGTATCTTGCGTTAATGAACCCGAAACCGTCACTTTCAACTTTTGAATCATGCTGACACGGGCTGCATCTTGCGCTTGTGATAAAGATTTTGCTGCATCCACATAAATAGGCGCACTACCAACACCATACACATGGCCTGACGTTGCAGGTTCGTTGACAACCCAATCAGGTAACGCGCTGCTTTGTTTTTTTGTAGGGTTAGAACCACAGGCGGCGAGTAAAAAACTCGCCGCTAGTAGTGTGCTGTAACTGATAAATAATCGGGTGATTACTTTTAGTTTCATCACTGCCACCTACTACCAGCCGAAGCTAGATTTCTCTTGAAGTTTTTTCAGTTTTTTCTGACCGTTCCAAACTTCTTCATTGTTTTCCATGTTGATTAGTTTCAAATCAACTTGGTAAGTGGTCACACGAGTGCCATCTACTTGATCCACGAATGAGTTAATTGAACCAGACATAGCAAAATCTGCCGCTGTTTCGTTGCCCATTTGCTTGGCATTACGTGCATTTAATTCTTGATCCGAACGTTCGTCACGAATGTCATCACGCTCTGAGCTGCTTGCTACAAATTTTGCATCGCCAGAACGAATAATGGCGCGCTTTAAATCATTAAGGAATGTTTCAGCTGAGATATGCTCATGAGACTTATTACGTACACGCTGAATAATCACGGTCGGCTTGCCATCGTTTGCACGACGGTAATCACGGATCCAAGGGAACGACAGCATGTCACGAATCATCTCTTCGCTCACTAACTGAGAGTCTTTGTCGTTCCATTTGTCTGTAAGGGCCACTTCTTGGTTAGCGTCCATTCGCTTAACCTGAGTACCACCACAACCGGTTAATAAACCCGCACTTAAGCTGGCCACTAAGCCCAATGCTAAAACTTTTTTCATGCTCATTCCTTTAAGTTTATCTCGTTAAATTTATAAATTAATCATGTTCATTTTAGCGGATTATTGCAAACCCGCTTGCTGTACTGCTGGGGCATCGCCATTGTGAGCAAAACTGCGCACTTTCCAAATGGTCATCTTGCCTTTTTTAATGTCCACATCGGTATGCTGCACGGTTGGCTTGCCTGATGTCACTTGGCTTTCTAGAGATACCTTGTGCGTACCTTCAGGTAAGGCAATGCGACGCACACGAATGTCGTTTGGCAATAATAACCAGTTACGGGTCTCTGCGGCCGATGTGGCATTGGCAGCCACCTTACCAATGAAACTCACTAACGCACCGGCATCACCACCAATATTGGCTGCTTGCGCTGCCGTTAGATTTTTAAAAGCTTCACGGGCCATGGCTTGCTGCATATCACCACTGGCGGCTAACAGCTGCTGCTGAATAGCCAAATGAGAAACAGACTGACCTTTAATTAGCTTATGACTGCTGTCATCCACTTTAAGTTTCGAAGCGCCTGCTTTTTTTGTATTGGCGATACGGTAATAAGGCACTGTAATGCGCATGCCGCTTTTTAATACTTCAACCAAACCTAAACCATCGGCCACATCCCATAATGGGCCTAGGTATTCGCGTTTCACCATGCCAAATTGCATTAATGCAGGCAGCATACGGTTTTCGTAAGCGGCGCTTAATACATCGTTAATGCCTTTATCGGCATATAGTGCAAAGAACCAAAGGCGCTGATCAAGCTGGCTTTGTTTGTCACCGGTTAAAACTGGGCTCACCACCACCTGACGGGTTCTGGCGTCAGCACGTAAAATCAAATTCATTTCCGAACGCTCAGGCACCATGCCGGCGTGCTCTAATACCACTAAGTGGCCTTTGTTATTAAAGTCTTTTAATTCTGTACGCTTAGCCGCTGTTAATTTCTTTTGGCTTAATAATGGCCATTCGTTGTTCCAGCCACCGGCTTTTTGCATCATACGGATGGTGTCAAACCACGCTTGTTCCGTCATGCCTTTATCTAAAGAGTACTGCTTTTGATAACCTTCTTCATATAGCTTGGCCGACTTTTGGTAAGCCACACGTGCGTCGTCGTATTCATTGTGTTGCTCGTAAATAATCCCAGCCATGTAATGACCAAACGCATCGTTACGGTAAACCAGTTTGCTCTTATCAATGATTTCGCCGCTTAGCATGTCAAAAATGCGCATTAACTTGCTGAACAATGACTTTTCTTTATCCGCTTGTTCTTGGTAGCTGCCGTTTTTATGTTCGATGGACGCTAAAATCATATCCATACGACGGCTTTCTATACGCGCCCCTTCTAAGGCTTTTTCTTTTGCCGCTTTACTTGAGCCATTAGACGCCAGCATGAAGTAGTTAAGGGCTTTGTAATAATTAATGAACACACGCTCAAAATCAGCTGCGCGATACGGCCCTTGTCTTGGATTGCTCATGGCGGTGGTTAACATGTCGCTAACGCGTTTTGTGTATAGATCTTCGCTGATGCGTTCAGCGGTTTCTAATAAACGGTTGGATTTTTCATAATCACCTGCAAGGTGATAAACCACACCCAGCTCTGTGTAATACAGCAGGCGATCATCCCCTTTGGGATCAATGGCTTTTTCAAGGGCAGTTGCCGCTTGTTTGTACTGCCCTTGCTGGGCTAGATCTAAACCTTTACGAACATCTTGTCCGTAGGTGGCACAGCCCACTAAATAAAAGGAAAGGCAAAAAAGTAGTATGAGTTTAACAGGCTTAAACATCGCCAAGCTCCATGCTCGTTATAATTATTGGGCTGGAGTTTAGCGAGTATTGAATCCAAGTGCTAGAAAAGCCAATCAGAAGCCATTAAACAGGTGTGCTGAACGATCGTTTTAGTACTTTATTCCCATTAGTCGTTCATTGATTTTGTTAAATCATTAATCAAGCAACGGGCTTAACTGCGCCAGCACCTGTTTAAGTTTGCTTAGCTCTTCATTCACTAACTGATGGCGACCGTTTTCTATGTAGGTAATTTTACAGTCAGAAAACTTTTGTTTAAGTATTTTAAGATTGTGTTTGTAATCCACTGTGCCGTCATCAGTGCCTTGAACAACAGTGACATCCAAGTCCACAGGGGCGGTGTTTTCGATGTATTTGATCCAGCGATGCAATGCGCCAACCCAACTTACTTTTAGGTGCAGCGGCTGTAACGGGTCATGCTCGCTTATAAAATCTAAAAACGCTTGGTTGTTACTGTTCTCTGCAAAATGACGTTTTATGTGATCGATAAATGGGCTCAGTACTTTATACATTAATACTGCGCGACCCCAATCAACCGGGCGCACCAAAGGCGCCAATAAATAGACTTTTTCAAACGGCGAGGTAAAACGGGTAAGGCCTCGGCTTAATAAGTAATTCACAATTACCGCACCGCCTGTACTTTGACCGATTGCCACCAAAGGGCCTGGCAAATACTGTTCGATTAAATCCAAACCACGGCTAAAAACCGTATCGTATTGTTGAAAAGATTGAATACCGGCACGCTCGCCACTGGATAAACCATGGCCTGGCAGATCATAACTAAACACATTAAAACCTTGCTCTAAAAGGTGTTCAATTAAGTGGCCATACAAGCCCACATGATCGTAATAACCGTGCTGTAAAAATACTGTGCCTTTGGCGTTTTCGATCTTGAAAACATGCGCCACAATAAAAAATTCTTGTACATGCAATGAACCCACTTGGTGGGTAAGGTGCTCAAAGCGGCTTTCAAAGTCCAAACCATAAAATCGATTATAGGTTTCTACAAGTTCGGGGAGAGGCTGATCTAATTGCTCGAAGTCCAAAGGCTGAATCTGTTCAATTACTTGTTCACGCTGCCACTTCATGTTTTGTCCTTAGCAATCACACTGCTTTGAAGTATAGATGGTTTTCATAGATAAGTCGGACACGGCTCACATTGATTCAAGGCTCTTTAAGCAAACGCCAGCCACAAAAAAGCCGAAAGTGTTTCCACCTTCGGCCTTTTGTTTAGCTAAGCCACAGCGCCTGTTTCCAGACGCATGTTACTTACTTAATCTGAGCTTTTAATTCGCCAGACTGGTAACGGTCAAACATTGTATCTAAAGACATTGGAGTGATTTTAGATGCGTTGCCTGCAGTACCAAATGCTTCGTAACGTGCGATACATACTTCTTTCATTGCTTGAACAGACGCTGAGAAGTATTTACGTGGATCGAATTCGCTTGGGTTTTCAGCAAGGAAACGACGGATCGCACCAGTAGACGCTAAACGTAAATCCGTATCGATGTTTACTTTGCGCACACCGTGTTTGATGCCTTCAACGATTTGCTCAACTGGCACACCGTAAGTTTCTGGAATCTCGCCACCAAATTCATTGATGATGGCTAACCATTCTTGTGGCACAGAAGAAGAACCGTGCATTACAAGGTGAGTATTTGGAATGCGCTTGTGGATTTCTTTGATGCGATCAACAGCAAGAATATCGTCAGTTGGTGGACGAGTGAATTTGTAAGCACCGTGAGAAGTACCACATGCGATTGCAAGGGCATCAACTTGAGTTTGCTTAACAAAGTCAGCGGCTTCTTCTGGGTCTGTTAGCATTTGATCATGAGTCAAAGTACCTTCAGCGCCAACGCCGTCTTCTTCACCAGCTTGACCAGTTTCTAAAGAACCTAACACACCTAGCTCGCCCTCCACAGAAACACCACATCCGTGGGCCATTTCTACAGTGCGACGTGTTACATCAACATTATACTCGTAGCTCATTGGCGTTTTGCCGTCTTCACCTAGAGAACCGTCCATCATTACTGATGAGAAACCTAACTGGATAGAACGCTGACAAACAGTAGGAGACGCGCCGTGATCCTGGTGCATACATACAGGGATATGCGGGAATTCTTCGATCGCTGCTAGGATAAGGTGACGCAAGAAAGGCGCACCTGCGTATTTACGAGCACCAGCAGACGCTTGCACGATAACCGGAGAGTTAGTTTGATCCGCAGCTTCCATGATGGCGCGCATCTGCTCTAGGTTGTTTACGTTGTAGGCTGGTACGCCGTAACCGAACTCGGCTGCGTGATCCAACATTTGACGCATGGAAATAAGTGCCATGGTGCATTCCTCTATTTTTTAAGTCGGGTAACGCTAGATGCGGATGTTAAGTAAACATCATCCGCTCTCTAGTGTTTTAAAATTCTTTGGCCAACATTGTATCGCCAGCCTGTGAAAATGAAAGTCATTCTCGACTTCAGTTCCACCCAAATACCACTCAAAACCTTCTAAGAAGCGTTATGAGCGAAGCTTAGACAAGGCAATTTTAATATTTTCGCGAGGCGCATAGCGGAGCTATGTAACGAGCAAAAATTTAAAATTAACGCAGTATAAGCAAGCGCAATAGCTTCTATTCAGCCGCGCGTGCTTCTAGCATAGCTACTGCTGGCAATACCTTACCTTCAACAAACTCAAGGAAAGCACCGCCACCTGTTGAGATGTAAGATACTTTATCTGCGATGTCGTATTTATCAACCGCTGCCAAAGTATCACCGCCACCTGCGATAGAAAAACCAGCGCTTTCAGCAATGGCTAAAGACAAAGCTTTAGTACCCTGACCAAACTGGTCAAATTCGAATACGCCAACAGGGCCGTTCCAAATAATGGTTTTGGCTTCTTTTAGTTGCTCAGCTAATGCCGCCGCTGAATCAGGACCAATATCAAAAATCATGTCGTCTTCTAAAACGTCATCAGCAGACTTCAAAGTATCCGCTGCGTTTTCTGCAAACTCTTTTGCACATACAACGTCGGTAGGTACTGGAATAGATACTTTTTCCATAAGCGCTTTGGCTTGTGGTACTAGATCTTCTTCATATAAAGATTTACCTACTGGTTTGCCAGCCGCTGCCAAGAACGTATTGGCGATGCCGCCACCAACAATGATTTGATCACAAAGATCTGAAAGGCTTTCTAGTACTTCAAGTTTGGTAGACACTTTTGAACCACCAACGATAGCAACCAAAGGACGCTCAGGTTTGTCTAACGCTTTACCTAGTGCATCTAATTCAGCTGCTAGTAATGGGCCAGCGCAAGCGATTGGCGCGAACTTAGCAACACCGTGAGTAGAGGCTTGTGCACGGTGAGCCGTACCAAATGCATCCATTACAAATACGTCACAAAGAGCTGCATACGCTTTGGCTAGATCATCTTCGTCTTTTTTCTCGCCTTTGTTAAAGCGCACGTTTTCTAAAAGAACCAATTCGCCATCGGCAACGTCTACGCCATTTGCAAAATCTTTAATCACTGGAACATCTTTACCCAATGCTTTTGCTAAATAATCAGCAACTGGCTGCATAGAGAATTTTTCTTCGAATTCACCTTCAGTTGGGCGACCCAAGTGAGACATAACAATTACTTTTGCGCCAGCTTCAAGGGCAAGCTTGATGGTTGGCATAGACGCACGTAAACGCGCATCAGACGTTACAACGCCATCTTTAACCGGTACGTTTAAATCTTCACGAATTAAAACGCGTTTGCCAGCTAATGCCTGATCAGCCATTCTCAAAACAGTCATGTCATATTCCTATCTAACAATTTAAAAATTTATTTTTGTAGGAGGGCGCTTGTTTATAGACACCCCATACAATTACTACAATTCTTTTAAACGCTGAACACCGTCAATCATGCGATTGGCAAACGCCCATTCGTTATCAAACCAAATTAAAAGTTTTAATAACTGGCCGCCACTCACTCGAGTTTGCGTACCATCCACCACGCCACTATGAGCATCGTGATTAAAATCCACCGAAGCATGAGGCTCTTGGGTAAACCCAATCAAACCTTGCAACTCTGTTTCACTAACTTTTTTTAATAATGTATTCACATCTTCGCTATTGGTTGGCGTTTGCAACATCAGCGATAAATCCATAGCCGATACATTTAACGTAGGCACACGTAAATGCAGGCTTTCTATTTTGCCATCCAAGTGCGGCATTAAACGAGATATGCCTTTTGGTAGCGCGGTATCCACCGGAATAATACTGGTCACTGCGGCGCGCGTTCTGCGTAAATCACTGGCGTAGGCATCAATCACTGGCTGATCGTTCATGGCCGAATGAATAGTGGTGGTCACACCGGCTTCGATGCCAAATTCATCTTGAATCACCTGCATGACTGGCAATACACAATTGGTGCTGCATGAGCCCACTGAAATGATTTTATGCTGATCAGTTAATGGCGGCTGCTTAATACCGGCTATTAAAGTGAAATCCATATCCGGATTACCCGGCTGGCTTAATACCACTTTTTTAGCGCCGCTTTGAATGTGTGTTTCTAATTCCGCATGGCTTTTAAATTGCCCGGTGCATTCTAAAACCACATCCACATTTAAATCGGCCCAAGGCAAATCCTTGATGTGCGAGTGATGCAAAATGCGAATGCTTTTTTTGTCGCTGCTATTTACAGTGCCATTTTGATTGGCGCCATGAATAGTTAGGCAATCATCTTCAACACTGACATCATGAGAAAAACGACCATGGGTACTGTCATAACGCAGCATGTAACTGATGGTTTCACAATCCGCCAGCTCATTAATGGCCACGATCTCAATGTCGTTTTGTAAATTGC
>Ga0209712_10000367_pt1 | contig 41064 bp, 30 predicted proteins | sample ArcOceMetagenome_FD_187443 | JGI IMG/M metagenome (GOLD analysis project Ga0209712, IMG submission 187443) | Marine eukaryotic phytoplankton communities from Arctic Ocean - Arctic Ocean - Greenland ARC118M Metagenome (SPAdes) (version 2) | ecosystem: Environmental > Aquatic > Marine > Oceanic...
TAGCGGCCCATTTTAAGGCATCTCTAGAACCAGCAAATTCTTCTTGATTTACCATATTTTTATTTTTCAACCAAGCCAATGCTCTGTTACTTGCATCATATTCTACAGGTAGTGTAATAAAGCTAAATGCTGTGGCTAAAGCCATAAAACCCAAACCAACAATAGCAATATAAAATCCAATTCCAGTATTGTCTGAAGCAGCACCTAAAATTAAGCCACCAAAAACAAGCCATTGCGAAAATTTTGAAGAAACACTCACCATAGGAACCAGTTTAGAACGCATGGTTAACCATTCATAGGCTTGAGCGTGTTGCACAGCATGTCCAACTTCATGAGCTGCTACCGCAGCTGATGCAGCATTTCGCTGGCTGTAAACACTAGCGCTTAGATTTACAGTTTTGTTTCTGGGATCGTAATGATCGGTTAGCATTCCGGCAGTAGAAACTACTTTTACATCTTTAATGCCATGATCTGCCAACATTTTTTCTGCAATCTCAGCACCAGACATCCCATTTTTTAAATGAATTTTAGAATATTTTTTGAATTTATTCTTTAGGGTATTACTAACAAGCCAGCTTGCAAGAGCAATAGCGCCAATGATTATATAGAATCCTATCATATTGTATACTATTTAAAATTATTATTCAATTTTCTTTGATACTTTTACATCACAAAGTATTCCAATTAAATTTTTCATAAAAATAGTGACAAAATGACAAGGGAACGAAAAATACTACTCATATATACCGGAGGAACCATTGGTATGGTGAAAGATTATACATCAAAAGCCTTAAAAGCATTTGATTTTAGTCAGATTTTGGAGAACATTCCCGAGTTAAAACAGCTAGATTGTGAGATCGCTTCTGTTTCATTTGAAGAACCAATAGATTCCTCTAATATGAATACGGGGTATTATGTTCAAATTGCTGAGATGATAGAGCATAATTATGAAAAACACGATGGTTTTGTAGTCTTAACAGGATCTGACACCATGTCTTATATATCTTCTGCAATTAGTTTTATGCTAGAATACTTGAAAAAACCAGTCATATTTACGGGGTCTCAGTTGCCTATTGGCTATTTAAGAACCGATGCAAAAGAAAATTTAATTACTTCTATAGAAATTGCAAGTGCCTATAAAGATGAGCTTCCCATAGTAAGTGAAGTCTGTTTGTATTTTGAATATAAACTATACAGAGCCAATAGAACAACAAAGTTAAGTGCAGAACAATTTGAAGCATTTGCTTCTATGAATTATCCTCCATTAGCAGAGAGCGGTGTTCATCTTAACTTTAATAAAGATCTTTTAGAAGTGCCTTCACACGATAACAAACTAATTGTAAGGAAAAACTTGTGTTCAGACATTGCCATCCTCAAACTATTTCCAGGTATTTCACTTGGGGTAGTTGAAAGTGTGCTAAATATTAAAAATATAAAAGGAATTATTTTAGAAACTTATGGAGCAGGAAACGCGCCTAACGACAAAGAATTTATCAAGTTATTATCTAACGCAACAGGTAAAGGAATTTATATTGTAAATGTAACCCAATGTGTTGGCGGATCTGTTTTACCAGGTCATTACGAGACAAGTTCTCAATTAAAAGAAATAGGAGTTATAGATGCTAAAGATATGACTACAGAATCTGCGCTAGCTAAATTAATGTACCTTTTAGGTATTGGGATAGAAAAAGAGGCATTTGCGCTTTATTATGAGCAATCTTTACGTGGAGAAATCACAAATAAGTAAAGAATGTGTTAAAACTTTTTGTTTTTGGCATTTCCTACGTAAAAACTTTTTAAATCTTTTTAAGAAACCAACTATTTTTTGTTACTTGGTCATCGAAATTAAATTAGACTAATAGTCATAAGTTTATATGACAATTTATTTAGTTTTTATTTTAGTGTAACAATTAAGTTATATATGTAACTCTTAAATTATTAAAAATTAATTACAACGATGATGAAAAAAGTAGTAAATGTCCTTACAGTAACAGGATTCATGTTTTTTGGAGCTATTCAATCAGTTTTTGCACAAGAGGCTGAGGTCGCTGAACAAACTTTTCACCAAGTATTAAAACAACGTTTTATTGAAGGTGGTCCATTTTTTATGGGAATTGTATTAGTAGCCCTTATATTAGGACTAGCAATCGCTATAGAGAGAATTATATATCTCAATATGGCTACAACTAACACTAAGAAATTAATGGCAAGTGTAGATGACGCTTTAAGCTCAGGTGGTGTAGAAGCTGCTAAAGAAGTATGTAGAAATTCTAAAGGACCAGTTGCCTCTATTTTTTACCAAGGTTTAGATAGAGTGGATGAAGGTATCGAATCTGCAGAAAAAGCAGTAATCGGTTACGGAGGAGTTCAAATGGGATTGTTAGAGAAAAACATCTCTTGGTTATCATTATTTATTGCTTTGGCACCGATGTTAGGTTTTATGGGTACCGTAATTGGTATGATTGGAGCTTTTGACGCAATTGCTGTAGCTAATGATATTTCTCCAGGAGTTGTAGCAGTAGGTATTAAAGTAGCTTTATTAACCACAGTATTTGGTTTAGTAGTAGCTATTATACTTCAAGTTTTTTACAATTACATCATCTCTAAGGTAGACAGTATTGTAAATAATATGGAAGATGCTTCTATCACATTAATAGATTTGTTAGTTAAATACAAAAAATAAAACGCCTTATGAATAGTAAATTTTCAAAAATACTAACCATCATAGTTGCTGTTTTATCTATAATAGGTATTTCATTATTTATTAATGTAACATTTACTGATGATGTTCCCGAGCTAATTAGTGGTGCCGTAGGTCCATTAATTGCATTTTCAACATATTTATTTTACGCAGCTGTTATTATAACAGTAGGTTTATCTTTAAGAGGACTGGTAAAGAACCCAGAAAACTTGAAGAAAACAATGATTGGTCTTGGTGCTATGGCAGTCCTTTTAGTTATTGCCTATATTTTAGGTGATAGTGAGCCTGTTCTTGATGCACAAGGTAAAGTATTAGAAGGTGGAGAATTAGGTGCGGCTTCAAATCAATGGGTGGGTAGCTTAATATGGTATAGTTCAATCTTAGTTCTTATTGGTGGTGCATTTTTTGTGATTGATTTAGCCAAAGGACTTATAAAATCTTAATATATGGCTAGAAGAGAGACACCGGAAATTAATGCAGGCTCAATGGCAGATATAGCCTTCTTGTTATTAATTTTCTTCTTAGTAACTACCACCATGAACGTTGATTCAGGTATTTCTAAGAAATTATCAGAGAAACCACCACCAGATTATAAGCCACCTATTATTAAGGAGAAAAATATCTTTGAAGTAAACATCAATAGGAATAATGAGTTATTGGTAGAAGATAATAGAATGGAATTGTCAGAACTTAAAGAAGCTGCTATCAAATTTATTGATAATGGTGGAGGAGACGGAAAACCATCTGAAGACGGTACCCCAGGTAAACCTTGTGATTATTGTGAAGGTGAACGAAGCGAATCTTCGTCAGATCACCCAAACAAAGCAATTATATCTGTACAAAGTGATAGAGGTACTGAATATGGTACGTATATTGAAGTTCAAAATCAATTATTGAAAGCTTATACCGTTCTAAGAAACAGACTAAGCCAGCAGCGTTATGGAATTCTGTACACTGAATTAAACAAACGATATAAAGATAGTAGAGGTTTAGAAAAAGAAGAGTGGAAGAAAAAAGTTGAGGATATTAAAACTAGTTTCCCTCAAATCATTTCTGATGCAGAGCCTACCTCTTAATAGTAATTAAAACATATAAAATGTCTAAGTTTAAAAAGAAGAAAAAAGGAATGCCTGCTGTAAACACAGCATCATTGCCAGATATTGTTTTTATGTTGTTATTTTTCTTTATGGTAACGACCACCATGAGAGAAACTTCTTTACAAATAGAAGCGCCCAGATTACCAAGTGCTACAGAGATAAAGAAATTAGAACATAAGAGTTTAGTGAGTACTATTTATGTTGGTAAAGCAAAAGACAAAAAATACGGAACGGCATATAATAGAATTCAATTAAATGATAAGATAGCGACACCAGAAGATGTTCCTGCATTCATTTTAAGAGCTAGAGAAGATGTTTCTGATGCAGAAGTGCCATTTATGACAACTTCTATCAAAGCAGATAAAGAATCTAGTGTAGGTACTATAACTGATATTAGGCTAAAGTTAAGAGACGTAAATGCTCTAAAACTAAGTTACTCAACTCAAACAGGGGCTGACAATTAATAACAAGCTTAAATCTTAGTAATTAAAAAAGAGAGTACAATTATTTGTATTCTCTTTTTTTATGTGACAATTTTAAATGTTTTTAAACCGTATCGAAAGTTGTATTTTTGATTTTAGTAGATATTAAATATCTACATTAAATGTATGAAGAAGCTCATTTTTCTTTTTTTTATTGGATACTCTATTACAATTTTTGCTCAGAAAGATTCGTTAGTATTAGGCGATCGATATGCAGAAGATCAACTTTACGCTATGATTTCTTATAATCAATTATTTAACCAACCCGCTTTGGTTAAGGGAAGTGGATTTTCATATGGTTTGTCTACAGGATTCATGAAAGATTTTATCTTAAATAACCAAGGAAGTATATCAATAGCCTTGGGGTTAGGATATAATTTTGACTCATTAAATCATGGACTTATTATAACAAAAGAAAATAATGAAGTTACTTTTCAGTTAGATAACACTCTTTCATCTAATAAGCTTTTAGCACATAATTTAGAATTCCCTTTTGAAATTAGATGGAGAGATTCTAATGCTAATACATATAAGTTTTGGAGGGTTTATATGGGTCTTAAAGCAAGTTATAACCTTTCAAATAATTTTAAATTTACTGACGGAACTGATTCTTTTTCTTTCAGAAATGTTTCTCGATATAATTCTTGGCAATATGGTATTACGTTATCTGTTGGTTATGATGTGTTCACTGCGCATGCTTATTACGGATTGAATCCAATTTTGAAAGATACCTCTTTTGGAATTCCAGATATCTCTTCAAAAATTATGAGAATTGGTTTGATTTTTTATTTATTGTAATGAAATAAATACGATAAACTGACATATAATTCCTAAAGAAAAACCAATAAGAAGCTCTATTGGAGTATGCGCCTTTAAATACATTCTTGAGCTTGCCAATATCCCTGATAATAAAATCAAGAGTATAATGATTGGCAGCATAGATAAACTATTGATATTGGTCATAATTAAAAAAAAACCAATCATATTACCCATAGAAACAAGATGTAAGCTAGACTTTAACTTTAGACTAAAAAGTACATATATACAGGTTAAACTTAGTGAGGTGCCAAAAAAAAGAATACCTAAATTTCTGATTGTTGGAATCTGTATGATTGAATTTCCCAAAAAATATAAAAGCAGCATCATGAAAATAATAGGAAACCGTCTTTCTTTTATAGTAGAAACTTGAAAGTCTTTAATAAATCTAAATTTTTTCAACAAAAGCAACATTAGTAACGGTAATAGATATGTTAGTGTAAAAACAAGCCCTAAAACAATCAATTGCAGCCTTTTTTCAAAAGATTGAGATACAAACAAAAAGTAGATGAAAACACCTAAGGTTGGTAGCACAATAGGATGTAATATCGTTGATATAAATTTGTGAAATTTCACTAGATTTCCTTTCTAAGACGAGCGACAGGTAAATCTAACTGTTCCCTGTATTTTGCAACTGTTCTTCTAGCAATAGGATACCCTTTTTCTTTTAGAAGTATAGAAAGTTTATCATCTGTATAGGGTTTTCTCTTGTTTTCATTGCTAATAACAGTTTCTAGTATTTTTTTAATTTCTTTTGTAGAAACATCTTCACCCTGATCATTTTTCATCGATTCAGAAAAGAATTCTTTAATTAATTTGGTTCCGTATGGTGTAGAAATATATTTACTATTTGCAACTCTGGATACGGTAGATACATCCATAAGAATAGTGTCTGCAATATCTTTTAGAATCATGGGTTTTAGCTTTCGTTCATCGCCAGTTAAAAAATAGTCATATTGATAATGCATAATTGCATTCATGGTTACCAATAAAGTTTGTTGACGTTGCTTTATAGCATCAATAAACCATTTTGCGGCATCTAACTTTTGTTTGATAAACATCACAGCATCCTTTTGAGACTTGCTTTTTTCTCTAGACTCTTGATAGCCTTTAAGCATGTTGTTATATTCTCTAGAAACGTGTAATTCTGGAGCATTTCTAGAATTTAGTGTTAAATCTAACTCCCCATCTATAATTTTCATAGAAAAATCAGGAACAATTTGCTCTGCTATTTTATTGTTCCCTGCATATGAACTGCCTGGTTTAGGATTTAATTTAGAAATTTCAACAATTGTCTTTTTAAGTTCGCCTTCATCTATACAAAATTTTTCTAATAATTTATTATAATGTTTTTTCACAAAGTGATCAAAAGCAGTCTCTAAAATTTTTATAGCTAAAATTCGTGTTGTGCTCTTTTCTTTTGATTTTAATTGAATAATTAAACACTCTTTTAAATCTCTTGCACCTACTCCAATTGGATCAAGCGTATGAACAATTTTCAGTAATATTTTTTCAACCTTTTCTTCTGTTGTAAATACATTTTGAGTGAAGGCTAAATCATCCACCAAATCTATGAGACTTCTTCTAATATAGCCACTATCATCGATACTCCCTATCAAAAATTCTGCTATAGAATTCTCTTCATCATTAAGACTAAAAGTGTTAAGTTGTTCTTGTAAAGACTGATGGAAGGTTTTTCCAGCTGCATAAGGTACATACTTGTCTTCATCATCTGAAGAATAATTATTTGCTTGAGTTTTGTAAATAGGAATTTCATCATCACTTAAATAATCATCAATATTGATGTCATCAGTTTCTATTTTTTCTGTTCCATCTTCATCGAACTCGTTCTCTAAAATATCTTCAAACTCATCGGATTCTTCTTTTCCGGAATCTAAAGCGGGGTTTTCTTCAATTTCTTGTGTCAATCGTTCTTCAAAAGCCTGAGTTGGCATTTGAATCATTTTCATTAATTGAATCTGCTGAGGAGATAACTTTTGTAAAAGTTTAAAGTTTAGACTTTGTTTTAGCATCTTCTAAAGGTAAAAAAAAGAACTCAATTAAAACTCTGCATTTTGTGGAGTTCTAGGGAAAGGAATTACATCTCTAATATTACCCATACCAGTACTAAATTGAACTAAACGCTCAAACCCTAATCCAAAACCAGAATGCACAGCTGTTCCATATTTGCGGAGGTCTAAATACCACCATAGTTCTTTTTCGTCTATCCCCATTGCTTTAATTTTCTCTTGTAAAACTTCTAACCGCTCTTCTCGTTGACTTCCACCTGCAATTTCACCAATACCAGGAAATAAAACATCCATAGCTCTTACAGTTTTTCCGTCCTCATTTAAGCGCATATAAAATGCTTTTATGGTAGCTGGGTAATCAAATAAAATAACAGGACATTTGAAGTGCTTTTCTACCAAGTAGCGTTCGTGTTCAGATTGTAAATCGGCTCCCCATTCTTGAATTAAGAATTGAAATTTTTTCTTCTTATTTGGCTTTGAATTGCGTAAAATATCAAAAGCTTCTGTATAGCTTACACGTTTAAAGTTGTTATCTACAACAAAGTGTATTTTTTCTAGCAAACTCATCTCACTTCTTTGTGCTTGAGGCTTGCTTTTTTCTTCTTGTGTTAATCGTTGGTCTAAGAAGGTTAAATCGTCTTTGCAATGTTCTAAAACATAGCTTAAAACAGATTTAATGAAATCTTCTGATAAATCCATATTACCATCTAAATCCATAAAAGCAACCTCAGGTTCTATCATCCAGAATTCTGCTAAATGACGAGTTGTATTCGAGTTTTCAGCTCTAAAAGTTGGTCCAAATGTATATACTTTACCCAAAGCCATGGCGTACGTTTCAGCTTCTAACTGACCAGAAACAGTTAAGTTTGTTTCTTTTCCAAAAAAATCTTGCTTGTAATCAATTTCATCTTCTTCAGTAACTGGAGCCTTGTTTGGCTCAAAAGTACTTACTCGAAACATTTCACCAGCACCTTCTGCATCTGAACCAGTAATTATGGGTGTATTTACATAATTAAATCCATTTTCTTGAAAGTATTTATGAACTGCAAAAGACAGTTTAGAACGCACTCGCATCACTGCACTAAAGGTATTCGTTCGTATCCTTAAGTGTGCATTTTCTCTTAAGAACTCTAAGCTATGTTTTTTTGGCTGTATTGGATATTCATCCGGATTAGAATCTCCTAAAATCTCTAAAGAACTAACTTGTATTTCTAAAGATTGACCTTTTCCTTCGCTTTCAATTAGTGTTCCGGTAATACTCACAGCAGCTCCAGTTGTAATTCTTTTTAAAGTATCCTCTTTTGTGTTTTCAAAATCAACAACACATTGAATATTATGAATTGTAGACCCATCATTTAAAGCAATAAAACGATTGCTTCTAAATGTTCTTACCCATCCTTTTAAGGAAACTTCTTGTAGAAATAAATCTGATTGTAATAATTCGGCTACACTGCTTGTTTTCATCATTCAAAAATTAATTTTGATTTTTTTCTAATAAACCAACAAGCAAAGATACTTTTTTGAAGTAAACCGACCAATGAATATATAGTTGGATTCCTGATAGATTCATCAGAAGGGCTTTTTCTCTTCTGTCTTATTATTCTTGGGGGATGATTTTTATTGCGGGTTCCTTTAATACTTTTTTATTGGCAATTTTATCCTCAAAAGTTAGTAACAGAGATGGTAATAACAATAGGTTGGAGACCATTGCAAATAATAAAGTTATAGAAACTAAACCACCCAAGGCTATGGTGCCCCCAAAACTTGAAACAGTAAATACTAAAAACCCAAAGAAAAGTACAATAGAGGTATAAAACATACTCACACCTGTCTCTCTTAAAGCTGCGTAAACAGACTTTCTAATTTTCCATTTATTGGCAATTAACTCTTGTCTATATTTTGCCAAGAAATGAATGGTATCATCTACAGAAATTCCAAAAGCGATACTAAAAACTAAGATTGTAGAAGGTTTGATTGGAATTCCAAAGAACCCCATTAAACCTGCTGTAATAAGCAACGGTAGCATATTTGGAATGATAGAAATTAAAATCATTTTAAACGAACGAAACATCCAAGCCATAAATAATGAAATTAAAAAAATTGCTAATGACAAAGAAAATACAAGGTTCCCAATTAAATAATTTGTTCCTTTTAAAAACACCAAAGCCTTTCCTGTAAAAGAAACATTGAAACGTTCTTTTGGAAATTCCTTTTTCACTACCTGTTCAAGACGCTCTTGAATATCATTCATTTTATCTGTTCCAACATCTTTCATGAAGGTAGTAATACGAGCATATTGTCCTGTAGAATCTACAAAATTATTTAGCATATTTGAATTTCCATCAGAGTTTTTGGTATACTCAAAAATATAGCTTTGTTCTTGAGCGGTAGGTAGTTGATAATATTTGGGATTGCCTTTGTAATAGGCTTGTTTAGAGTACTTAACTAAATTAACAACTGACACTGGTCTAGATAATTCTGGAAAAGATTCAATCACTTCATTAATTTTATCCATCCTCTTTAAGGTAGAAAGTTTCATAACACCTTTTTCCTTTTTAGTGTCGATTAGTATTTCTAAGGGCATAATACCTCCAAACTCGTTTTCAAAAAACTTAATATCTTTATAAAACGCTTTTGTTTTTGGCATGTCTTCAATTAAACTTCCAGAAACACGTATCTGATACAATCCAATAATTCCTAAAATAATAACAATAACCGTGGTGATATAAATAGTAATTCTTTGCTCACGGACCATTTTTTCCATCCAATTCACCACATTCTCCATCCATTTTCTTTCTAGATGGTTCAGGTGTTTCTTTTTTGGAGGCTCCATAAAACTATAAAGAATAGGAATAATTAAAAGTGCTAAAACAAAAATACTTAATATATTAATGGACGCGAGAATACCAAATTCTCTAAGTAATTGACTCTTTACAAAGACAAAGGTTGCAAAACCTGATGCAGTTGTAATATTGGTCATTAAGGTAGCATTTCCAATTTTTGAAATTACGCGCTGCAATGCTTTTGCTTGCTGACCGTGTAACTTTATTTCTTGTTGATATTTATTGATGAGAAATACAGCATTAGGAACTCCAATAACTATAATTAAAGGAGGGATTAACGCAGTTAAAACAGTAATCTCATATCCAAAAAGTCCAATGAAACCAAAAGCCCAAGTAACTCCAATAGTCACCACTAGTAGTGTTATAAATGTAGCTCTGTAGGATCGGAAAAAGAAAAAGAAAATAATTCCAGTAATAAGAAGTGCCCCTAAAACAAATAATTGAATTTCATCAATAATATTTTGAGCGTTTATGGTTCTTATGTAGGGCATTCCAGATACGCGAACATCTAGGTTTGTTTCTTTTTCAAACGCATCAATGATAGGAATTAGTTTTTTAAATACAAATGCTTTCCTAACAGGTGTATTTACTATTTCCTTATCAATGTAAATAGCGGTTTGTATTGTTCCTGTTATCTTATTGTAGAGTAGATTATCATAAAAGGGAAGTTTTTCAAACAGTTCTTTTTTAACAGCATCAATTGTTTTTTGTGATGTAAGCTCTTCAGTATAGATAGATTCTAATACAAATTTCCTATTTTTTGTATCTTTTTTTAATTTTTTAACATCAGCAATAGACAATGTAAATTCAACTTCACTCAAAGAATCAAACGATTTTGCAAGTGAATTCCATGCATTAAATTTAGCAGGAGTAAAGACAGTAGAATCTTTAATTGCCAGTAATATTAAATTCCCTTCTTCTCCAAAAATATCAAGAAATTGATTGTATTGTATGTTTACCTCATGGTCTTCTGGTAAAAGGTTTGCTTCTGTATAAGAAAACCTCATGTGTTTCATTTGAGAAACTAAAAAAGCGGTAGCTATAGCTATAAGAATAAGGATCAAGTATCTGTTCTTTAAGATAATTCTTGATACTCTAGTCCAGAAATTCATTTCTATTTTTATTAAGTTGTGTGTTTGATTACTATAAAATAACTGTTAGAATTTACAGACATTTTTTAAACAGTCATAATTTCTTTTTCTTTCAAGTCATAAAGCTCTTCAGTTTTTTTAACAAAAGTATCTGTAAGTTGCTGAACGTCTGCTTCTACATTCTTCTTCATATCATCAGAAACATCAATTTTTTTTATCTCGTTATTAGCCTCCTTACGTGCATTTCTTACACCAACCTTAGCGTGTTCTGCTTCTGCTTTTGCTTGTTTTGCAAGTCCACGTCTTCTCTCTTCTGTTAAGGGAGGTACATTAATAATGATATTTTCGCCATTATTCATAGGATTAAAGCCAATATTAGCTTTCATAATAGCTTTTTCAATTTCTGTCAACATTTGTTTTTCCCAAGGCTGAACACTAATTGTCCTTGCGTCTGGAGTATTTACATTTGCAACTTGTCCTAAAGGAGTTTGTGAACCGTAGTAGTCAACCATAATATTTGCCAGCATGGAAGGAGACGCTTTACCCGCTCTAATACTTCTTAATTCTTTAGCTAAAAAATCAATAGCCCCTTGCATTTGTTCTTTTGCAGAATCTACGATGAATTCTATTTCTTCATTCATAAGTAATGTATTTTGTTAGTTATTAACAATGGTTCCAATTTGTTCTCCAGAAACTAATTTTAAGAGATTTCCATTTGTATTCATGTCAAAAACAATAATAGGGAGTTTATTTTCTTCACTCAAAGTAAAAGCTGTCATATCCATTACTTTTAAACCTTTGCTAATTACATCTTTAAATGTTATTGTTTCAAATTTAATTGCATTTTTATCTTTTTCTGGATCTACATTGTAGATACCATCTACACGAGTTCCTTTTAAAATTGCATCAGCGTTAATTTCTATTGCTCTTAAAACTGCAGCAGTATCTGTCGTAAAATATGGATTTCCTGTTCCAGCTCCAAAAATAACAACTCTTCCTTTCTCTAGATGGCGAATGGCTTTTCTTTTGATATAAGGTTCTGCAATTTCTTTAATTTGAATAGCTGTTTGAAGTCTAGTATAAATCCCTTCATCTTCTAGAGCACTCTGAAGAGCCAATCCATTAATGCAAGTTGCCAACATTCCCATGTGGTCTCCTTGTACACGATCCATTCCATTACTAGCACCCGAAACACCTCTAAAGATATTTCCCCCACCAATAACAATGGCAAGTTCAATTCCCTTTTCTGTTACTTTTTTAATTTCTTTGGCATATTCTTGTAGACGTTTTGGATCAATTCCATATTGTCTATCACCCATAAGTGCCTCACCACTTAATTTTAAAAGTACTCGTTTGTATTGCATAGTTCTGAAAGTTACACAAAACTAAGCATTTTTTTCTTTTCTTAAATACTTGTTCCCATGAAAAAACCTCACTAGTCCTCTGAATTTATTTCAGTGACTAGCGAGGTCTCATTTAAGATTCTTATAATACACTAAAGCTAGTTTAGTGTAGATATTAAGAATGAATTATCCTAGAGCAACACGTTTAAAACTTGTTACACTAACGTCTCCAATAGTTTTTACATACTCAGCTACACTTTGCTTATTATCTTTAATGAAAGCTTGGTTTACCAGCGTATTGTCTTTGAAGAAACGTTTTATTTTTCCTTTAGCGATATTGTCTAACATTGCTTCTGGTTTTCCTTCAGCTCTTAATTGATCTTTAGCTATCTCAATTTCTTTCTCAATGATAGAAGCATCAACTTCATTCTCATTTAAAGCAATTGGATTCATTGCCGCAGCTTGCATAGCAACATCTTTTGCAACAACATCAGCACCTTCTGAAGTAGAAGATAATCCTACAATTGTAGCAATTTTATTACCAGCATGAATGTAAGAACCAACAAACGGAGCTTCTACTTTTTCAAAAGCATTGATTTGAAGTTTTTCTCCAATAACACCGGTTTGTTCAATTAATTTATCAGCAACAGTCATTCCGTTGAAATCAGCAGCTAATAATTCTTCTTTAGATGAACAATTTAATGCTAAGGCTGCAAATTCATTTGCAAGGCTCACAAAGCTATCATTTTTACCAACAAAATCAGTTTCACATCCTAAAACGATAGAAACACCAACTGTTTTATTGTCGTTAACTTTAGCTATAGCTGCACCTTCAGTAGACTCTCTGTCTGCTCTTTTAGCGGCTACTTTTTGACCTTTCTTACGTAAGATGTCAATTGCTTTTTCAAAATCTCCTTCTGCCTCAACTAATGCTTTTTTGCAGTCCATCATGCCTGCGCCAGTTGTTTTTCTTAGTGTATTTACTTCTGCAGCGGTTACTTTAACCATTCTTTTAGTCTTTAAAAAATTTACAATTTATTTCTTTTCAACAGTTGTATCGGTTGGAGTTTCGGCTACAGGTGTAGCTTCTTTTACTACCTTTTTAACAACTTCTTTCTTAGCTGGTTTAGCAGCTTCTTTAGCAACTGGTTCTTCAGCTGTTTCAGCAACTGGTTCTTCAACTGTTTTGGTAACTGGTTTAGCTTTTTCTTTCTCTGATTTTCTATCAGATAATCCTTCTGCTATACCTTCTGTGATAAATGACAACACTTTTTCTATAGATTTTGAAGCATCATCGTTAGATGGAATTACAAAATCTACAGGTCTTGGATCAGAGTTGGTATCAACCATTGCAAAAATTGGGATGTTTAATTTCTGAGCTTCTGCAATAGCAATATGCTCTTTTTTAACATCAACAACAAAAATTGCTCCTGGTAAACGAGTCATGTCAACGATAGAACCTAAATTCTTGTCTAACTTTTCTCTCTGACGGTTAATTTGTAATTTTTCTCTTTTAGACAAAGCATCAAAAGATCCATCTTGCTTCATTCTATCAATAGAGGTCATTTTTTTAACCGCTTTTCTAATCGTTATAAAGTTTGTTAACATCCCTCCAGGCCATCTTTCTGTAATGAAAGGCATGTTTACAGCTGCAGCTTTCTCTGAAACAATATCTTTTGCTTGTTTCTTGGTAGCTACAAATAAAATTTTTCTTCCTGAGTTTGCAATTTTTTGCAATGCTAACGAAGCTTCTTCTATTTTAGCGGCTGTTTTGTATAAATCAATGATATGAACTCCATTGCGTTCTGTGTAAATATAAGGAGCCATGTTTGGATTCCATTTTCTAGTCAAGTGACCAAAATGTACTCCATTGTCTAATAATTCTTGAATGTTTGCTTTTGCCATTTTTTAAATGTGTTTACTTTCTGTTTTGAAATCAATATATAAGTAGTCTTATATGAGTCTTATATATTTAGATGCTAAACTGTTATTAATAATTGATAACAGTGCTCTAGAACGAATATTAACGTTTAGAGAACTGGAATTTTTTACGTGCTTTCTTCTGACCAAATTTCTTACGTTCAACCATTCTAGGATCACGTGTTAATAATCCTTCTGGTTTTAAGATAAGTCTGTGTTCTTCATTTATAGATACTAATGCTCTAGTAATTGCCAAACGAATTGCTTCAGCCTGACCAGTTACTCCACCTCCGTAAACATTTACTTTAATGTCATAAGAAGTTAAGTTATCTGTTAACATTAGGGCTTGTTCTACTTTATATTGTAAAGTAGCAGTAGTAAAATAGTCTTTAAAATCTTTTTTATTTACTGTAATATTTCCTTTTCCTTCAGAAAGGTAAATACGAGCTACGGCAGTTTTTCTTCTACCTATTTTGTGAACTATATCCATTATTTAAGATCGTTTAAGTTAATAGCTTTAGGGCTCTGAGCATCATGCTTGTGCTCTGTACCAGCATATACATACAAATTTCTAAAAAGAGCGCTACCTAAGATATTCTTTGGCAACATTCCTTTTACTGCTTTCTCTACCAATCTAGTAGGGTCTTTTTCAAACATTTCTGTTGCAGTTAACGATCGTTGTCCTCCTGGATATCCTGTGTGACGAATGTAACTCTTGTCAGTCCATTTTTTTCCAGTTAGAGTAATTTTTTCTGCGTTGATAACAACCACGTTGTCTCCACAATCTACGTGAGGAGTAAAGTTTGGTTTGTGTTTACCTCTAATTAGCTTTGCTATTCTAGAAGCTAGACGACCCAACGTTTGCCCGTCCGCATCAACTAAAACCCATTCTTTAGAAACGGTAGCTTTATTTGCTGATACTGTTTTGTAACTTAATGTGTTCATAATTACACTTTTAGTTTTTGTTCTATTAATAATTGTTTTTTTTCCTTAAAAAAGGAGTGCAAATGTAACATTAATTATTTGATTGACAAACAGTAAACGCAGTGTTTTAGTTGTTTGTTTTAGGATTCTAAGGATCTTAGAATTTATCTTGTATTAGAAAGGTTATATTAGTCTTTTTAAGGATATTTACAACTACAATTAAGAAATAAAAAGAAATTATTTAATAATTAAAAAATTAAATGTGAAATCAACAGTTGAATATACATCAACTCCATTAGAATATGTTGTAATTTCAAAAGTATTATCTGTCGTATTAATGCTAGTGACAGCAGGTTGGATATTAGCACCACCATAATTTGCTAACTGAGTAATAGTAATTGTTACAATACTGTTAACATCTAAGTCTATACCAGCATAGAATGTATTTATTTTATTTGACTTGTCAAATGTTCTACGGCCCTTCGCAATGCTAGCAGTAGCGCTGTATTCAGAACCACTTGTGGCTGCATCGCTATCACTACTTGAGAATTGTATATGGTCACTTATTGACGTGACGGTACCAGCTGTACCAGCAGCTACAAAAGCTGTCGTTGCTATTCTTGTGGAGTTGCTTGAAGCGGGTGGAGTTTCTGCTGTAGCTGCCCCAGTAACATTTAAAGTTCCACCAACATTTAAGTTTTCAGCTATACCTACACCTCCGGTTACCTTAAGAGCACCAGTTGCAATAGATGTAGATGTAGTGTTGTCACTCAATGTTACAACACCATCCGAACTTATAGCTGCCATACTAGCTGCCCCAGTAACATCAAAAGCTCCACCAACATTAAGATTTTCAGCTATACCTACACCTCCGGTTACTTTAAGAGCACCAGTTGTACTAGATGTAGATGTAGTGTTGTCACTCAATGTTACAACACCGTCAGAACTTATAGCTGCCATGCTTGTAGCACCAGTAACATCTAGTGTTGAAACAAGAGTTACAGCTTCATCAACGTTTAGTGTTCCTTTTACTGTTGTTATTGCACCTGATGATGCAATGTTAACTGCCCCACTACTAGTTGCTAATGAAGTTGCCCCAGAAGAATCTAATGTGCTAATACTGGTATCACCAGTAACATCTAGTGTTGTATCAAGAGTTACAGCTTCATCAACGTTTAGTGTTCCTTCTACTGTTGTCATAACGCCTGTTGAAGCTATGTTAACAACACCACCATTAGTTGCTAATGAAGTTGCACCAGAAGAATCTAATGTACTAATACTGGTATCACCAGTAACATCTAGTGTTGTATCAAGAGTGACTGCTTCATCAACGTTTAGTGTTCCTTTTACTGTTGTCATAACGCCTGTTGAAGCTATGTTAACAACACCACCATTAGTTGCTAATGAAGTTGCACCAGAAGAATCTAATGTACTAATACTGGTATCACCAGTTACATCTAAGGTACCATTAATAGTAGCATTACCAATATTAGAGATATCATTAGTTCCCATATCAATAATACCTGTCATGGTGCCTCCTGCTAGAGCTAGTTTCTCAGTATCTAATTCAGCAAGTGCATCGTTTACATTAGTTGCTGATATATTAGCAGTAGCAGATGATGTAATAGTAACAGCAATTTGATCCCCTGAATTTGTACCTGAGGTATTATCGATGACTACTGCTTCTGCATCAGTCACATAATTTCTATCAGTACTTGCAACAATATCAGCTGTTGTTGCATCACTACCACCGGTTACTAAACCTTTAGCATCGTAAGTAATTTTAGTTTTAGTAGCTGCAGTGATGGCAGTATTCTCAGCGACACCACCCAATCCAGCTAATGTTTGATCACCTGAATTTGTGCCAGAGGTATTATCGATGACTACTGCTTCTGCATCAGTCACATAATTTCTGTCAGTACTTGCAGCAATATCAGCTGTTGTCGCATCAGTACCACCAGTTACTAAACCTTTAGCATCGTAAGTGATTTTAGTTTTAGTAGCTGCAGTGATGGCAGTATTCTCAGCGACACCACCCAATCCAGCTAATGTTTGATCACCTGAATTTGTGCCAGAGGTATTATCGATGACTACTGCTTCAGCATCGGTCACATAATTTCTGTCAGTACTTGCGGCAATATCAGCTGTTGTTGCATCAGTACCACCAGTTACTAAACCTTTAGCATCGTAAGTGATTTTAGTTTTAGTAGCTGCAGTGATGGCAGAATTCTCAGCGACACCACCCAATCCAGCTAATGTTTGATCACCTGAATTTGTGCCAGAGGTATTATCGATGACTACTGCTTCAGCATCGGTCACATAATTTCTGTCAGTACTTGCAGCAATATCAGCTGTTGTTGCATCAGTACCACCGGTTACTAAACCTTTAGCATCGTAAGTGATTTTAGTTTTAGTAGCTGCAGTGATGGCAGTATTCTCAGCGACACCACCCAATCCTGATAGTGTTTGATCTCCTGAATTTGTGCCAGAGGTATTATCGATGACTACTGCTTCTGCATCAGTCACATAATTTCTATTAGTACTTGCAGCAATATCAGCTGTTGTCGCATCAGTACCACCAGTTACTAAACCTTTAGCATCGTAAGTGATTTTAGTTTTAGTAGCTGCAGTGATGGCAGAATTCTCAGCGACTTTTGTATCAACTAGATCTTTTAACACTTTTCCTTGCTCAGCAGATAAAGGAACAGTTGCTCCTCCAGTTATAAGGTCATTAACAATATCTGTTATAGATATTTTAGTTGCTATGTCAGCTGTGTTTGTTGTAATATTAGTTGCATTGGTTGCAATATCAGTTGTATTGGTTGTGATGTTTGTTGTGTTCGCAGCTATGTCGGTATCATTTGAAGTAATGTTTGTTGCATTTGTTGCTATACTTGTTACATTGGTTGCAATATCAGCAGTGTTGGTTGTGATGTTGGTTGTATTTCCTGCAATGTCAGTTACGTTGGTTGCAATGTCAGTTGTATTGGTTGTGATGTTAGTTGTATTCGCAGCTATGTCGGTATCATTAGAAGCTATGTTTGTTGCATTTGTTGCGATACCTATTACATTGGTTGCTATATCAGCAGTGTTGGTTGTGATGTTGGTCGTATTCCCAGCAATGTCAGTTACGTTAGCTGAAATACCAGTTGTGTTGGTAGTGATGTTGGTTGTGTTCGCAGCAATGTCAGTATCATTTGAAGCAATGTTTGTTGCATTTGTTGCGATACCTGTTACATTGGTTGCTATATCAGCAGTGTTGGTTGTGATGTTGGTCGTATTCCCAGCAATGTCAGTTACGTTAGCTGCAATGTCAGTTGTGTTGGTAGTGATGTTGGTTGTGTTCGCAGCTATGTCAGTATCATTAGAAGCAATGTTTGTTGCATTTGTTGCGATACCTGTTACATTGGTTGCTATATCAGAAGTGTTGGTTGAGATGTTGGTCGTATTTCCAGCAATGTCAGTATCATTTGAAGCAATGTTTGTTGCATTTGTTGCGATACCTGTTACATTCGTTGCAATATCAGTTGTATTGGTTGTGATGTTAGTTGTATTCGCAGCAATGTCAGTTACGTTAGCTGCAATGTCAGTTGTGTTGGTAGTGATGTTAGTTGTATTCGCAGCTATGTCAATATCATTAGAAGCAATGTTTGTTGCATTTGTTGCAATGTCAGCTGTGTTGGTTGAGATGTTGGTCGTATTCCCAGCAATGTCAGTTACGTTCGTTGCAATATCAGTTGTATTGGTTGTTATGTTGGTTGTGTTCGCAGCTATGTCAGTATCATTTGAAGCAATGTTTGTTGCATTTGTTGCGATACCTGTTACATTGGTTGCAATATCAGCTACGTTCGTTGCAATGTCATTTGTATTGGTTGTGATATTGGTTGTATTCGCAGCTATGTCAGTATCATTTGAAGCAATGTTTGTTGCATTTGTTGCAATGTCAGTTACGTTCGTTGCAATATCAGTTGTATTGGTTGTGATGTTGGTTGTATTCGCAGCTATGTCAATATCATTTGAAGCAATGTTTGTTGCATTTGTTGCAATGTCAGTTACGTTCGTTGCAATATCAGTTGTATTGGTTGTGATGTTGGTTGTGTTCGCAGCAATGTCAGTTACGTTCGCAGCAATGTCAGTATCATTTGAAGCAATGTTTGTTGCATTTGTTGCAATGTCAGTTACGTTCGTTGCAATATCAGTTGTGTTGGTTGTGATATTGGTTGTATTCGCAGCTATGTCAATATCATTTGAAGCAATGTTTGTTGCATTTGTTGCAATGTCAGTTACGTTCGTTGCAATGTCATTTGTATTGGTTGTGATATTGGTTGTATTCGCAGCTATGTCAGTATCATTTGAAGCAATGTTTGTTGCATTTGTTGCAATGTCAGTTACGTTCGTTGCAATATCAGTTGTATTGGTTGTGATGTTGGTTGTGTTCGCAGCTATGTCGGTATCATTAGAAGCAATGTTTGTTGCATTTGTTGCGATACCTGTTACATTGGTTGCAATATCAGCTACGTTAGTTGCAATGTCATTTGTATTGGTTGTGATATTGGTTGTATTCGCAGCTATGTCAGTATCATTTGAAGCAATGTTTGTTGCATTTGTTGCAATATCATTTACGTTCGTTGCAATATCAGTTGTATTGGTTGTGATGTTGGTTGTATTCGCAGCTATGTCAGTATCATTTGAAGCAATGTTTGTTGCATTTGTTGTGATACCTGTTACATTGGTTGCAATATCAGCAGTATTGGTTGTGATGTTAGTTGTATTCGCAGCAATGTCAGTTACGTTCGCAGCAATATCAGTTGTATTGGTTGTGATGTTGGTTGCATTTGTTGCAATATCATTTACGTTCGTTGCAATATCAGTTGTATTGGTTGTGATGTTGGTTGTATTCGCAGCTATGTCAGTATCATTAGAAGCAATGTTTGTTGCATTTGTTGCGATACCTGTTACATTGGTTGCTATATCAGCAGTGTTGGTTGAGATGTTGGTCGTATTTCCAGCAATGTCAGTTACGTTAGCTGCAATGTTTGTTGCATTGGTTGCTATATCAGCAGTGTTGGTTGAGATGTTGGTCGTATTCCCAGCAATGTCAGTTACGTTAGCTGCAATGTCAGTTGTATTGGTTGTGATGTTAGTTGTATTCGCAGCTATGTCGGTATCATTAGAAGCAATGTTTGTTGCATTTGTTGCAATACCTGTTACATTGGTTGCAATATCAGCAGTGTTGGTTGTGATGTTGGTTGTATTCGCTGCTATGTCAGTATCATTTAAAGTAATATTGGTTGCATTTGTTGCGATACCTGTTACATTGGTTGCTATATCAGTAGTGTTGGTTGTGATGTCAGTAACATTGTTATCTATCAACCTTTTTAACTCCTTTCCTTGATTTGCGGACAAAGCGCTTATGGTACTTGAAGATGTTAATACATCCTCTACTTGAATATTTACTGATGAATCAACTAAAGCTTTTAGTACTTTTCCTTGCTCTGCTGATAAAGGAACAGTAGTTCCTCCAGTGACAAGGTCGTCAACGATATCTGTTATATCAACTTTGGTTGCTATGTCAGTTGTATTATTTGTAATATTTGTTGCATTGGTAGCAATATCAGTTAGGTTAGTTGAAATGTCAGTTGTATTGTTTGTAATATTGGTTGTGTTTGCTCCTATATTTATATTATTTGTAATAATGTCAGTTGTATTAGTTACAATATCAGCTACGTTAGTTGCAATGTCATTTATATTAGTTGTGATGTTGGTAGTATTTACAGCAATATCACTTACGTTAGTTGCAATGTCAGTTGTGTTGTTATTAATATTTATAGTATTGGTTGCAATGTTAGAAGTATTTGTTGTTATTGAGCCTGTATTAGTATTTATATTATTTTCATTTATTTTTACTTGATTGTCTAAAACAATATCAGCTTCTTTTAATGAAGTTACACTGTTAATAAAAAAAGTAGTTGCTTCTGGTGTATACCCTCCATCTGCATCTAAACCCGCACCTATTTGAGTCGCTCTAATCAAAGCTCTTAATAGCGCAATTTCCCTTTGATTTTCTAAAATAAGAGGATTGTCTACAGTATTTACAGCAAACAAAGCAAAAGGAACAGCTGTAAACGGGGAATTACTTATCTCTGTAAAAGTAGTGCAACCAATATCAGTACTTAAATCTATTTTTAAGTTTTTAGGCAATAAACTCCATTGAATATCTTCAAAAGATGAAGCGTACCCACCGGTTCTAACTTCGGTTCCAATAATTAGATTGACCATTCCATAATTATCTGTTCTTACAGAGAAAATTTCTTCATATTCAAGAACATTTATTTCATCAATTATTGAAAATTTCAAACAAATATCTTTATTAGCAAGAGGTGCATTACTATTGTTAACACCTGGTAGTTCCTGTGTTATAGGGTCTATTATCAAAGCTTGATAAGAAATACCTCTGGTTTGACTCAAAACTACTGAACTAAAAAACAAAAAAAGTAGTACAATTTTTTTCATGTGAATTTATCTAAGAATTGAAATTTGAAACCCTAACTGAAATTGATGATTATTAAATGATAACTTCTCTGCTGAATCATTTAATAAACCGAATGATTTAGAAAAACTATATCCAATAGTTAATTTGAAACTTCTTGAAATATTATATTGAGAATTTATCCCCGCAAAGGGTTGAACAATAATTCCTAAAAAATCTTCATTTCCAACTAAATTGTAGTAATAATTATTTATATACTGTTCTCCACTTGTTAATGTAGAGGTGTTAAAACCAATAGAGACAAAGGTTCTGAGACCAGAACCATAGTGACTACACTCTGAATATTCTTTAGAAAGGTTGAAAGATATTTTATTTGTAATTCCTATGTATTTTGTTTTCCAAGAATAGTTTGTTGAATAATTAGATGCTTTAGAATTATACTCATTGTAAGTGAAGCCAATAGAGTATAATAATTTATAATTTATTAAACCATGAATATAACCTACTTCAAAGTAATTTCCAGTACCACTTCTGAAATTTAAATTTTCATGAGTGCCATTAGAGCTTTTATAATCAAAGTTGGTGGTATTTTTTCCAGAGGAAAAATATATCTCTTGAGCCCTAATATGAGTTGAAATAAAAATTAGGAATAAAAATAAATAGAGGTTTTTCATTTTTTGATGATTTTTGAAAAGTGATTAAAGTCTTTCCTGTTTAATTTTACCAAATACATTCCAGCAGATAAATTGGATAGGTTTATAGTAATTAATTTATTTTCTACAAAATGTTCTTTTACATAAACAACCTTACCATTGATATCAAAAACTTGTATAGCTATTTTTTCATTTCTTAAATTAGAGATACTAAATTGAATTAGTTCCTGAAAGGGGTTTGGAGAGACGGAAACAAGTATTGGATTAGAATTAGATAAATAATTATACCAATAAGATTGCTGAAAGCCTTGTTGTACAGAAAAACTTCCAGTAAAGCTCCCAGTAATAGATTGTTGTCCTATAGTTTGATTTACTATTAAACCAGAACTTGTAAGGCTAGATGATCCTTGAGAACTAATCATTTGATGGTGAATGTTCTGTCCAGAAAGATTAAGAACTATCAAGGAAAAAATAAATATTATAGTAGATTTCATAAATTACGTATAATAATGATATTTAAAGACATTAATTATAATGTATCTAAAAGTTCAGTTTAGGAGTACTTAATAATGAAAAGGGGTTTCACAATTTTTTCTAAATATTTGTTAAAAATAAATAAAAAATGGTTAAAATGTTAATAAAAAGCAAATAATACGCAACATTATCAATGTATGGTAAGAAATTAGTGTGTTTTTTTGTAATCTAAGTTAGATTACGAATTGCTATTTTAAAAATTAGCTTTAATAGTAAAGTTTATTACTTTTTTCGATGATGGATGTATGAATTCAATGAATTCCGCATGTAAATGCAATCTATTTTCTTTTTTTCCGTAAAGATCATCACCGATAATCGGAGTATTTAATCCGCCTTTATGAGCCGAATGAACTCTTAATTGATGAGTTCTACCAGTAATTGGATAAAAGTAAACACGTGTTTTGCCGTTTTTATGATTAATCAGAGTCCAATTGGTTTCGGCTTTTTTTCCGTTTGTAAAGTCTACTAATTGTCTTGGTCTGTCATCTATATCTAAACGCAAAGGAAGCTGTATAACACCACTTTTTTCTGTTAGATGTCCATCTAACAAGGCTACATACCTCTTTTTTACAGTTCGTTTAATAAACTGACTTTGCAATATTTTGTTTGCTTCTTTTGTTTTGGTGAGTACTAAAATACCAGAAGTAGACATGTCTAATCTGTGTACTATTAATGGCCCAGTAGCAGTTGGGTATAGCTGTTTAATCCTAGTATACACAGAATCGTTTATTTCTTTTCCAGGAACCGATAAAAACTCTGGTGGTTTGTTGACAACAATGAGATCATCATCTTCAAAAATAATGGATAATTTTTCTTTTTCTACTAGGTTTTTCAGCAGTAAATTTTCGTCCATTTTAATTCCTTCTAACATATGATTTAAAATGGGCTTGCACCTACTTATGCATGAAGGATAAAAGTTTTTGTGTTTTCTTATTTCAGAATTAGGGGAGATGCCCCACCAAAATTCTGCCATAACAACCGGAGTTAACTGATTCTGAAAAGCGTACTGTAATAATTTTGGGGCGGAGCAATCTCCTGCACCTGCTGGTGGTTTTACTAAAGGGTTATTAAAAATAGCGAGCAATCCTTTTGTTTCTTTTTGCTGATTTAAGAATTGATATTTTTCAAATAAGGTGTTTTGAAGAATAGCAGAGGTCTCTTTTCTCAATTCTATTAAACTCGTAATCTTATTTTCTAAATCAGCTAGCAGATTATTGTTTTCTTCAACTTTATAAGAATAGTATTCTTGAAGTTCTTTGTAGAAAAACTGATCATTATAACTTTCTTGGGTTAATTTTTTGTTGAAAATATCAAAATTAGTTTCATCTAAATTTGTATTAGCCTCTTTTTTTCGAAGTCTTCTTGCTAGTTTTGAAGTCTTCATTTTCTTTCTTTGGGTAGCTAAATCTTCTTCAATTTCTTTACTAATTTTTTTTACTAATTTTTTTAAAGAGATATACGTTTTGTCTTTTTTTAGTAGCTGAATTTCTGCTCCAATTTCTTCAATTTTTTTTTCTCCACGTATGTAAAAACTTCCTTCAGTCCTCATATTAAAAATTGGAGGCACAAATATTTTAGGCAAACTTTTATCGGCTAATTTCCCAGAAAAAGCAGTAATGTATCCAAGAGTGTTGTCTGCTTTTTTAACAACTAATACCCCAAACATTTTTCCAATAGAATCATTATTTTTATCATTGTAAAGTCCAAAATTATGAACAAAATCTGTTTGTTTTTCTAAGTATGTTTGTAGCTCTTTAGTAGCTATTTTAGCTAATTCATGCGGTTCATAATAAAAGGGAAATGTAAATTTTTCTGGAATTGAAATTCCATAAACATCCTCTTTAAAGTGTTGAAAATGAAGCAAACTTTTTAGTTGTTTTTAATGATGAATAGTGTTGTAAAAACTTAATGTGCCTCCAACCAATTTTCTCCAATTCCTATTTCTACATCCAACGGAACTATCATTGTAAAAGCATGCTCCATTTCATATTTAATAATAGGTTTTATGATCTCTAGCTCATCTTTATGTGCATCAAAGACCAATTCATCATGCACTTGCAATAACATTTTAGATTTAAAACCTTCTTTTTCAAAACGCTTATAGATATTTATCATTGCTAGCTTTATAATGTCTGCGGCAGAGCCTTGAATGGGTGCATTTACTGCATTTCGTTCTGCTGCTCCTCTAACAATTGCATTTCTAGAATTAATGTCTTTTAAATATCTACGGCGTTGTAATACGGTTTCTACATAGCCATTATCTCTTGCAAAATCTACTTGCGCAGACATATAGCTTCTCAATTTTGGATAGGTTTCGTAATACAAATCAATGAGTTCTTTAGATTCTTTTCTGGTTAAATCTGTTTGATTGCTTAATCCAAAGGCAGAAACTCCATAAATAATACCAAAGTTTACAGTTTTTGCATTGCTTCGTTGTTCTCTGGTAACCTCTTCAATAGGTACGTTAAACACCTTTGCTGCTGTAGAAGCATGAATATCTTCTCCGTTTTTAAAAGCCTCAATCATGGTTTCTTCTTCACTTAAAGCCGCAATAATTCGCAATTCTATTTGTGAATAATCAGCTGCAAGTAATACATAATTTTCATCTCTTGGAATGAATGCTTTTCTTACTTGTTTTCCTCGCTCTGTTCTGATAGGAATGTTCTGTAAATTAGGGTTGGTAGAACTTAATCTTCCTGTGGCAGCAACTGCTTGTGCATAGGCAGTGTGAACACGCCCCGTTTTTGGGTTTATTTCATTTGGCAACGCATCTAAATAGGTGCTTTGTAATTTTTTATACTGTCTATATTCTAGTACATTGGCAATAATTTCATGCTCTTTTGCTAAGTAAGACAGTACATCTTCGGCAGTAGAATACTGACCTGTTTTTGTTTTTTTAGGTTTGTCTACCAACTTCATATTTTCAAACAAGACAATTCCTAATTGTTTTGGTGAAGCAATATTAAATTCTTCACCCGCTTGTTCAAAGATGTTTTTCTCTAATCGATTAATATCCTCTGTTAAATGAACAGACAATTCCTTTAGAAAATCGGTATTTAAATTAATCCCTTCAATTTCCATAGCTGCTAATACTGAGACCAGCGGCAATTCTATTTCATTAAACAATTTAGTAACATTACCATTTTCTAATTCATTTATAAAATGCTCTTTTAATTGAAGCGTGATGTCTGCGTCTTCTACTGCATATTCTGTTTGGTCTTCTAAAGGAACTACTCGCATAGAAAGCTGATTTTTTCCTTTTTTACCAATTAACTCAGCAATAGAAACAGGTTGATAATTTAAGTAGGTTTCCGATAAAATATCCATCCCATGTCGCATATCTGGATTAATCAAATAATGAGCAATCATAGTATCAAATAAAGAACCTTTAACGGGCATCTCATAGTTAGACAGTACCTTAATATCATACTTTAAGTTGTGGCCAATTTTTTGGATAGACTCATTTTCAAAAAACTCACGAAACTCTTCTAAAATAGCTTTCGTTTCAGCTTGGTCTTCTGGAAATGAAACATAATATCCTTTTCCAATTTCCCAAGAAAAAGCAATTCCAATTAGCTCAACTTCTAGTGCTTTTAATCCAGTTGTTTCTGTATCAAAACACACAGAAGATTGTTGTTGTAATTTTTTAAGTAATATTTTTCTAGAGAGCGGTGTTTGTACGTGCTGATAAAAATGATCAGTATTTGCAATAGTTTTGTATCCTTGAACACTTTCTTGTTCTGAAACATTTCCAGTTCCTGGAGCAGCAAACAAATCAAATTGACCATTTGGGTTTTCCTGTGATTTGGAAGCTATTGGAGTTGAAAGTGTTGTATTTGAAGTTTCAGAAGTTGTTGCGTTAGTTGTATCTGTTGCCGTGGTAAAAGTTTTTACAAAATTATCAGTAAGTCTTCGAAATTCTAACTCAGTAAAAATTGCTTTTGTAGCTTCAATATCTGGCATGCACATTTTAAAGTTTTCTTCATGAAACTCTACTGGAACATCTAACATAATAGTGGCCAATTCTTTGGAGAGTATTCCCAATTCTTTAGCGCCTTCAACTTTTTCTTTCATTTTACCTTTAAGGTCTGCAGTATTTTCTAATAAATTCTCCATAGATCCATACTGCGCTAAGAACTTTTTGGCAGTTTTTTCACCAACACCCGGTAGCCCTGGAATATTGTCTACAGAATCTCCCATCATTCCTAAAAAATCTATGACTTGTTCAGGTCTTTCTACGCCAAATTTTTCTTGTATTTCTGGAATTCCCCAGGTTTCATAACCACCTCCAAACCTAGGTCTGTACATGAAAATATTTTCAGAAACCAATTGCGCAAAATCTTTATCAGGCGTAACCATAAAAGTTTGGTATCCTTCTTTCTCTGCTTTTTTAGCTAAGGTTCCAATAATATCATCAGCTTCATATCCAGCTAACACAACTGCAGGAATTTTCATTGCTTTTAAAATATTTTCTATGATAGGAACTGCAATTTTAATTGCCTCTGGCGTTTCTTGTCTGTTGGCCTTGTATTCCGGGAAAGCCTCTGTTCTAGCAACACTGCCACCTCTGTCAAAACAAACCGCTAAATGATCCGGCTTTTCTCGCTTGATAACATCAAGCAAAGAATTGGTAAAGCCTAAAATAGCGGAGGTGTCCATCCCTTTTGAGTTAATTCTCGGATTTTTAATAAAGGCATAATATCCTCTAAAAATTAATGCAAAAGCATCGAGTAAAAAAAGACGTTTTTTATCTGACATGAAGTTACGTATTGAATTGCTAAAACTACAAAATATAAATTTTGTCAAAAAAAGAATCTCTAAAAATTGTCATAAGTTATTAGCAAGGTCATATAGGATTCTTTAATCTAAGTTTTAAAAGGGATATGTGATGTTTTTATTTTCTTAATAATATTGATGTAAACTTCTATTTTGTATCTCATTTCGTAAAGAAAACTTTAACATGCTAGTTAAAATCAGAGCTTTCTTTTTGAAGTATATTTGTAAGGATAAAATACACCAATTATGCAACGATGGATAATTCCCTTATTGATTGCTTCAGCACTCATTTTTGTTCTCGAATATTATGCTTTTCAGGCAGTAAAAACGGTTACTAAAAATCGGGTAATTAGATGGGTTTGGTTAGGCATAGGATTGTTGGTATACCTCAACTTGTTGTATGTTATTTTCGCCACACCTAGTAATTCTGGTCAGACAAAACAGTTTCAAATGGCAACAGGAATGGTGATTACCCTTTTAATTCCTAAAGTATTTATTTTAATAATCTTATTTGGTGAAGACATAGTTCGTTTGGGTCAAAAAATTATTTCATGGCTTGGTACTAATCCCACCCAATCCATTTCAGGAAGACGTAAATTTATTTCACAAATAGCATTGGGGTTGGCAGCAATTCCGTTTGCATCATTTTTATATGGAATCATACAAGGGCGCTACAACTATAAAGTTTTAAAATATCAACTATCTTTTAAAGACTTGCCAGATGCTTTTAATGGGTTTACTATTACACAAATTTCAGACATTCATTCAGGAAGTTTTACCAATAAGGAGAAGATTCAATATGGTGTAGATATGATTAATGATCAGCATTCAGACTTATTATTATTTACTGGAGACATTGTAAATAATAAGGCAAGTGAAATGGATAATTGGATTGATATGTTTGGGACTCTAAATGCACCTTATGGTAAATATGCTGTTTTAGGAAATCATGATTATGCAGAATATATTCGAGGGATAAGCAAAGAAGAAAAAGAAGTTCAATTTGAAGAAATAAAAAAGATTCATCCAAAAATAGGTTTTGATTTATTGTGCAATGAACATCGATATATTGAAAAAGATGGTCAAAAAATTGCATTAGTAGGTGTAGAAAATTGGGGGAAAAGTTTTAAACAAGCAGGGGATCTTTCTAAAGCATCTGAGGGAGTAAGCAAAGACGATTTTAAAATTCTAATGTCTCATGATCCATCGCATTGGGAGGCAGAAGTTAAGCAAGATAATTTAAACTATCACTTAACATTAAGCGGTCATACACATGGCTTACAAATGGGAATTGAAATTCCGGGATGGTTTAAATGGAGTCCTTCAAAATATGTATACAAGCAGTGGGCAGGTTTGTATGAAGAGTATGGTAGATATATAAATGTAAACAGAGGTTTTGGCTATCATGCGTTTCCTGGAAGGGTAGGTATTTGGCCAGAAATTACTGTAATTGAGCTTAAAAAAGACTGATAATCAGGTCAATTCAATAGAAATGTTATATTTGTAGACAAGAAAACGCAGTTAATTGCGTTTTTCTCCTAAGAAAAACGATTAAAAATGACAAAGTTTGGTGAAATAATTAGTGCTGAAGAACCTGTCTTAATAGATTTCTATTTTGATTGGGAAGATGCAGACAATAATTTAGATACTTTACGAGATGTTGCTGCTGCTCTAGGAGATAAAGCAAAAGTAATAAAGATAGACATCAAAAAAAATGAGCCGTTAGCTGAAGCGCTTCGCGTAAAAGGAAATCCTACTTTCATGATCTATAAAGATGGTGAAATGAAATGGAGACAAACCGGAGAGCAAGATGCCAATACTTTAATTGGTTTGGTTCAGCAGTACCTCTAAATAATAGCTTTAAATAGATATCCTTTCTGGCTAAAGTGATCAAGTATTCTTGGCAGAGCGTAATAGATTTTATCTTTCGATTTTTCACTATCATGCATCACAATAATACTTCCATTGGTCGTGTTCTTAAGAACATTTTCTAAACACTTTTCTGGGGGTATAGACTTATCAAAATCACCACTAAGTACATCCCACATCACAATTTCATAGCCTTCTTGTTGCAATAATCTTGCTTGTGATGATTTTAATTTTCCGTAGGGAGGTCTAAATAATTTACTAACTATATATGCAGATGCCTGTTGAATATTTTCAATATAGCGATTGTTTTTAGTTAGTAAACCATTAAGATGATTAAAGGTATGATTGCCTACAGAATGTCCTTCTTTTTGTATTTTAAGATAGATTTTTTGGTGTTTTTTTACATTTTCCCCAATACAAAAAAAAGTAGCTTTTGCCTGGTGTTTCTTTAATTCTTCTAAGACAAAATTTGTTACTCCTAGCGTAGGACCATCGTCAAAAGTTAGATAGACTTCTTTTGGAACAGAAGAAAAACGCCAACGATAACTAGAAAATAGTCTCTGAACTATTGTAGGCGTTTTAATTATGTAAAATTTCATAAAAACTAATCTTCAGGCATTAGATGGCTAAATAATTTTACTGTTTCTATAAATTCGTCTTGTTTCTCACTTTTATACTCTTCGTCTGTATCAAATCTATCTATTTGAGTGGCAATAATATTTCGATACATTAACAGATTGTTGTCTATTTCTTCAAAGATTAAATCTGAGTTTTCAGCAGGAAATTCTGCTAGCCAAATTAGTTGTTCTTTGAAAATTCTAATTAAAGTTTCTGCAGCTGTTCTGGCTTTTTTAGGCTCTCTTAGTAGGTAATACATTTCTGGGTATCCAACAGATAAGCTAAAATGACTAAAGTCTCTTATTGGCATTTTTTCTATAGAGAGATCTAGTATTTCAAGAGCTTTCACAGTATCGCCTTGCGCCGCAAAAGCATCAGACAAACGCATTAAATTATTACGTATTGAGATTGAGTTTCTTTTTGTCTGCTCGTCTAAATAGATTTTTCCATCATTAATATTTCTCCAATCTAATTTTTGAATGTTAGCATACATTTTTTCAGGATCAATACGTCCCATATCAAACGGACTTTTCTTTGTTACAGTTCCGTCTGGGTTTTCAACATTCATTGGAGTTCTAATAGGAACTAATTTATAAGCCATTCCATCTAGCTGTAAATAGTCTTTTAGCCAAATATATTCTTCATCTGCAAAAGCACCTCCTGTAAAATAAATAGGTCTTTTCCAGTCAAAGTTTGCTAAAATATCAATCATAAGAATTCTATTTTTAGCAACACCTCTTCCAATTTCAATGTCTATATAATCTAAAATTTTATCAGCATCTTTAGCGGCAACTATTCCGTATTCTAAAACATTTTTTTTGTTTACGGGAATTCTTATTTTTCTAGTTGGTAATACTTTTTCTTCATTTCCATCTCCATCAATATCAAAAAAAGTAACTTTATTCTTGCTTTCAATCCATTGCATGTACTCATTTATTGAAAGTGTTGAATCCTTCAATGTTGGAAATAATTCTTCAAAATAATAAGCAGCATCTAAACTACCATATTTATAATCGTCATGTTTTAATTGAGAAGGAATAGGTGGTGCTTCATAAGTTGCGCGCTTCATCTGATCTATATACCAATCTGTAGCAAATAAACTAGTATTTACTAACTTAACATCTGTTCTAACTCCCTCAACCTCTTGCATATACCATAAAGGGAATGTGTCATTATCTCCAATGGTAAACATAATTGCGTTTGGATCACAAGATTCTAAATATGATTGAGCATTTAAACGAGTAGTATATCGATTAGATCTATCATGATCATCCCAGTTTTCAAAACCCATGAGTGTTGGAACGGCTACTAATGAAACTGTTGAAACAGCAATTGCAACCATTTTCTTATTGGCAAAATTCTTCAAATATTCATAAAGAGCCAATACGCCAAAGCCAACCCATATAGCAAAAATATAAAAAGAACCTACAATGGCATAATCTCGCTCTCTTGGTTCAAAAGGTTTAGGATTTGTGTAAAATATAATTGCAAAGCCTGTAAAAGCAAAGAACATAAAGAGTACAAAGAAATTTTTCTTATCCCATTTAATTTGATACAATAAGCCGATCAAACCTAATAAGAAAGGTAACATAAAATAGATATTTCTACCCTTATTTTCTAAGGCATCTGAAGGTAAGTTTGTTTGAGGGCCTAGTCTTGCTTCATCTATGACAGAAATCCCGCTTAACCAATTTCCATTGTATTTGTCTAATTGCCCTTGCACATCATTTTGTCTGCCAGAGAAATTCCACATAAAATAACGGCCATACATATATCCAAATTGGAAATTGAGCATGAACTTTATATTTTCTGCAAATGTTGGTCTTCGGGTACTATTTGGTGGAATACCGGCAATAGCTTTGTACATTTCTTCTGCAGCCGGATTTGTCATCCTAGGAATAAATCCCTTGTGTTTATCTGACGTATTTGGCAATACATCTTTGTACTTGTTTACAATTTCATATTTGCCATTTCTTTTTTCATATTTTGGTTTATCATCTCGTAAAGGCTTGTCTTTATTAACCTCTCTGTTATAGGTATTTGAATAGTAAGTGTCATAAAAAACATTTGCATCTCCATATTGTTCACGGTTGTAATAGGCTAGTAGTTCTCTGGCACTAGAAGGATTATTTTCGTTAATGGTAGTATTAGTATTAGCTCTTATAGGTAGCATTAACCAAGATGAAAAACCAATCATAATGAATAAGACAGAAAGAATGATTGTGTTTGTAATTATTTTCTCCTTTTTCCGTGTATAATTAAGTCCAAAATAGAATCCAACAATTAATAAAACTCCAGCTATAATAGATCCAGCATTATAAGGTAATCCAATTGAATTCACAAAAAACAATTCAGATGCACTGAAAAATTTCAATGTAAATGGAAATAAAAATTTAAAGACAAAAGCCAATATAAGTACTGAAATAACAGTTGCTATTGCCGTTGTTTTTAAATTGATGGTATGGTATGTTTTAAAAAAATACAATAGAAAAATTGCGGGGATAACAAGTAATGACAAAATATGAACACCAAAAGACAAGCCTACAACAAAACTAATAATTACAAGCCATTTGTGTCCTCTTGGGGTATGAATTTCGCTTTCCCATTTTAAGCCAAGCCAAAATAAAATAGCCATTAGAAAAGAAGACATTGCATAAACTTCGCCTTCAACAGCACTAAACCAAAAGCTATCAGAAAAGGTATAGGTTAGTGACCCTACTAAAGCGCTTCCTAAAATCGCAATGGAAGAGCTTTCTGTTATTTCACTTCTCTTATTCGCTAATTTTTTTGCTAGATTGGTGATGGTCCAGAACATAAAAAGAATAGTAAATGCGCTCGCTAAAGCAGACATGAAATTCACCATTTTAGCTATTTCTGTAAGCTCACTTGTAAACATAGCAAAGAAAGCACCGAGCATTTGAAACAAAGGAGCTCCGGGAGGATGTCCAACTTCTAATTTTACTGATGTAGAAATATACTCTCCGCAATCCCAAGCACTAACTGTAGGTTCTAGGGTAAGAGAATATGTGATAAGTGCTATAGCAAAAGTACCCCATCCAAGGATGAGATTCCATTTTTTAAAGTTTTCTGATGTCATAGGTTGTAAAATGTATGGGCGAATTTACTAATTTATAAGACATAAAACGTTTAACAGAGCAGTATTAAGCGTTCTAAGATTATAAAACTTTGTTAAAAATAAAAAAGTAATAAAAACATTTGTAGGATAAAAACTTTGATTTAAATTTGCAGCCGTTATGAAATCTATTGGCCTATGGTGTAATTGGTAACACACCGGTTTTTGGTACCGACATTCAAGGTTCGAGTCCTTGTAGGCCAACATTAAGAATCCCAATCTAAAAGATTGGGATTTTGCTATTTGTATAATTATCATTAATGACAACTTCTTCTTTTAAACACTAACTCGAGAAGCTTTATTTAATAATAATCCATCTTAAATTTTAAATGTTACCACAGGACGTAAAACATTTTTTGAGACACTTTTTGAAATACTACTATTAAAAAGGCTAGACAAGCCACTTCTTCCATGAGTGGATAATGCAATTAAGTCTGCATCTATATCTCTTGCAAAATTAGTAATGCCTTTAACAACAGATAGATCGTTATAGATATTAATAGTGTTTTTTGGTAAATCGAAATCTTCTATAAATGTATTAATTTTCTGTTTGGTAGCAGAAGAGCTTTCAAAGCTACCAATGGTGTTTATTTTCAATAAATAAATTTCACTATTAAATTGCTTTACAAAAGCCAAAAAATCGTTGAAAGCTACTTTATCTTCTTCTTTATAATTTGAAGCAAAAACTATTTTTTTAAATTTAAATTTTTTAGAATCAGTTTTCACTACAATAACAGGCACTGAAGAGGTTCTTACAACTTTTTCCGTATTAGAGCCAATAATCATTTCTTCAAAGTCAGAAACTCCTTGAGATCCCATAACAATTAAGTCTGCGTTAATTTTTTTAACATAATCTCTTATTCCCTCATAAGGGTTTTGAAATTTAATTGAATATTTAACGGTTTGTTTATCACTAAAAAAACTAGCTTTTAAGTCAAGAATTTTTTCTTTCACTTTTCTTAAATACATCATGCTTTCAGGTATGCTGAAATTACTTCCAGCTCCCATATCTACTATCCCCGAAGGAAGTTCAACTAGGTGCAGCAAATATATTTCAGAATCAATTTCCCCACCAATTTTAGCAGCAATTTTTGCCGCATATTCAGATTTCTTAGAAAAATCTACAGGAACTAAAATTTTATACATAATAAAAATATTTAAATAGTTTTTAGATCACTATCGTTAGAATAAGATTCATTTCTGTTAAATTTACAAAAAAAATTGAGAAAAAGCTATTTGGTTATTAAGTAACAAGTTAGTATATTTGCAGCGAAAATTATCAAAAACGAAGAAGAAGGGGACGACTAGTCCCCTCTTTTTATATCTTGGGATATGGATCAAAATTTAGTAAAAAAATTAGTGAATGAGGCGATTTCAGATAATGAATCTTTATTCCTAATTGAATTATCTTTTCTTGTAGCAAATAGAATTAAAGTAGTTGTGGATGGTGATAAAGGTGTTTCCGTAAAAGAATGTATGCGCATAAGTAGACACGTGGAACATAATTTAGATAGAGAAGAAGAAGATTTTGGATTAGAAGTCACTTCACCAGACATTTCTCATCCATTAACAGAAAAAAGGCAATATCTGAAAAACATCAACAGGATACTGAAGATAAAGACAGAAGAAGAAGATTTAGAAGGAATCTTGGTGAGTACAAACGAAAAAGAAATTTTTCTTACATGGAAAACAAGAGAGCCAAAACCGATTGGTAAAGGAAAAGTGACTGTAGAGAAAAATGCTGTAATAGCATTTGACAATATTAAGGAAGCAAAAGTGAAGATTACATATTAAGAAGATTATGCAATGGAAAATATAGCATTAATAGATTCGTTTTCAGAATTCAAAGACATGAAAAGTATAGACAGAGTAACACTCATGTCTATCTTAGAAGAAGTTTTTAGAGCTGCTCTAAAACGTAAGTTTGGATCAGATGATAATTTTGACATTATTATAAATCCTGACAAAGGAGATTTGGAAATTTGGAGAAATAGAGTTGTTGTAGCCGATGATGAAGCAGAAGATGACAACGAAGAAATTGAAATAACAGAAGCTAGAAAAATTGAACCAGATTTTGAAATTGGTGAAGATGTTTCTGAAGAGGTAAAGTTATATGACCTTGGGCGAAGAGCAATTCTGGCATTACGTCAAAATCTAATTTCAAAAATTCAGGAGCACGATAGTACAAATATCTTCAAACACTTTAAGGATTTAGAAGGAGATATATATAGTGCTGAGGTTCATCACATTCGTCATAATGCAATTATTCTATTAGATGATGATGGAAATGAAATTGTTCTCCCAAAAAGTGAACAAATAAGATCAGATTTTTTTAGAAAGGGAGATTCTGTAAGAGGTGTTATAAAAACAGTAGAATTAAGAGGGAACAAACCCGCAATTATTCTATCAAGAACTTCGCCAGAATTCCTAATAAAGTTATTTGAGCAAGAAATTCCGGAAGTATTTGATGGATTAATCACTGTTGAAAGAGTAGCTAGAATTCCAGGAGAAAAAGCAAAAGTAGCAGTAGATTCTTACGATGATAGAATAGATCCAGTTGGAGCATGTGTTGGAATGAAAGGTTCAAGAATTCACGGAATTGTTCGCGAATTAGGAAATGAGAACATAGATGTTATCAATTACACAAAAAATGAACAACTATTTATTTCAAGAGCTTTAAGTCCTGCCAAAGTTGTTTCTATGGAAATTGAAGAATATGAAGAAGAAAGAAATGGAAAAAAAGGACGTGTAAACGTTTTCTTGAAACCAGAAGAAGTATCTAAAGCCATTGGTAAAGGAGGAGTAAATATTCGTTTAGCAAGTGAGTTAACCAAGTACGATATAGATGTTCAAAGAGAAGGTTTAGAGGAAGAAGATGTTGAATTAACAGAGTTTAGAGATGAAATTGAAGCCTGGGTTATTCAAGAATTTAAAAATATTGGTTTAGATACAGCAAAAAGTGTCCTAGATGCCTCTGTTGAGGAACTGTTAAAGAGAACTGATTTAGAAGAAGAAACAATCTTAGATGTTCAGAGAATCTTAAAAGAAGAATTCGAAGAATAACTATCAATAAAAAATAATACTTTTACAAATAAAAGGTTAACAAGAGTATATGTCGGAAAGTAGAACAATGAGACTAAACAAAGTACTGAGAGAATTAAATATCTCTCTAGATAGAGCTGTAGAGTATCTTGCGAAAAACGGTCATGAGATCGACGCAAGACCAACTACAAAAATATCAAGTGAAATATATCAAGTACTTCAAGATGGTTTCCAAACAGATGCTAACAAAAAAGCTGCATCAAAAGAAGTAGGCGAAGAAAAGAGAAAAGAGAAAGAAGCAATTAGGATTGAGCTTGATGCAAAAATTGAAAGAAAAAGACTAGAAGCTGAGAAGAAGGAAGAGGTTTTAAAGGCTAAAGCAGAAAAATTACAAATAAAGACGGTTGGTAAAATAGACATAGCACCCAAGAAAGCCTTAGCAAAACCAGCACCGATTTCTGTTGAAACCCCAAAGGCTACAGTTAAAGAAGAAAAGCCAGCTGCTTTGGTTAAAGAAGAAAAGCCAGCTACTAAAGTCGAAGAAAAAAACCCAGAAGAAGCTCCAAAAGTAGAAAAAAAAGTGACTGAAGTTCCTTCTAAAAAAGTTTTAGAAGAAAAACAGGAAGTAGTACAAGAGCTAAAAGAAGAGTCTATAAAAGTTGAAAAAGAAAAACCAGCTACCAAGGCCAAAGAGGATGCTTCTGTAGAAACATCTGAAACATCTGAAGTGTCAGAAACAATAAAGACACAATATAAAAAGTTAAATGGGCCAAAGTTAACAGGAAAAATTATTGATCTTAAACAGTTTGAGAAAGTAAAGAAAAAACCTGAAGATAAGGCTAAAACTACCAACAAAAACGACGCTTCCAAAAGAAAGAGAAAAAGAATTAGTAAACCAGGAGTTGCTGGTCAAAATAATAAAAACAGAACTCCCGGAGGTGTTGCAAGACCAGGAGGAGTTGGAAGACCAGGAGGAGTTGGAAGACCAAGCCCAGGAAGAGGCAGTGCTGCTCAAAGAAGACCTGTGGCTGTAAAAAGAGAGCTCACAGAAGCAGAAGTTCAAAAACAAGTTAGAGAAACACTAGAAAAACTCCAAGGAAAATCTTCCAAAGGAAAAGGAGCAAAATATAGAAGAAATAAAAGAGATGCACACAGGGAATTGTCTGATGCAGAATCTGAAGCACAAGTATTAGGGTCTAAAATTTTGAAGGTTACAGAATTTGTAACTGCAAGTGAGGTAGCTACCATGATGGAGGTGCCAGTAACTGAAATTATTTCAGCTTGTATGATGTTAGGTATGATGGTGACAATGAATCAGCGATTAGATGCTGAAACATTAAAAATTGTAGCTGAAGAATTTGATCATACCGTAGAATTTGTTGGAGCAGAAGTAGAAGAGTCAATCGAAGAAGTTATAGACAAACCAGAAGACTTAGTAAACCGCGCGCCTATTATTACAGTGATGGGACATGTTGATCACGGTAAAACATCTCTATTAGATTATATTAGAAAAGCAAATGTAATTGACGGAGAGTCTGGAGGAATTACGCAGCATATTGGAGCCTATTCAGTAAATGTAGGAGATCAAAAAATCGCATTTTTAGATACACCAGGTCACGAGGCTTTTACAGCGATGCGTGCCCGTGGTGCTCAAGTAACCGATTTAGTAATTATTGTAGCCGCCGCAGATGATGATGTAATGCCTCAAACAAAAGAAGCAATATCACATGCGCAAGCAGCAGGTGTACCAATTATATTTGCAATTAATAAAATTGACAAGCCAAACGCCAATCCAGATAATGTAAAAACACAATTATCTTCAATGAATTTATTAATTGAAGAATGGGGAGGTAGCATACAATCACAAGATATTTCTGCTAAAACAGGTGAAGGAATTCCTGAATTATTAGAAAAAGTATTGTTAGAAGCAGAAATTTTAGAATTAAAATCAAACCCAAACAAAAATGCTGTTGGAGCAGTAGTTGAAGCACAATTAGATAAAGGAAGAGGTTATGTAACTACAATACTAGTTCAGGCTGGAACTCTAAAAATTGGAGACTACATGTTGGCAGGTAAAAACAGTGGTAAAGTAAAAGCCATGTTTGATGATAAAGGAAACAATGTAGAGGAGGCAGGCCCTTCTTCACCAGTTTCTATTTTAGGATTAGATGGCGCACCTCAAGCAGGAGATAAGTTCAATGTATTTGATGATGAAAGAGAGGCAAAACAAATTGCATCAAAAAGATCACAATTACAAAGAGAGCAGTCTGTTAGAACTCAGAAAACATTAACACTAGCAGAAATAGGAAGGCGAATTGCTTTAGGGGATTTCAAAGAATTAAACATTATCTTAAAAGGAGATGTAGATGGTTCTGTAGAAGCTTTAACAGATTCTTTCCAGAAACTTTCTACGGAAGAAATACAAGTAAATATATTGCATAAAGGTGTTGGAGCAATCACAGAATCAGATGTGCTGTTAGCAACTGCATCAGATGCAATCATTGTTGGGTTTAATGTTCGTCCACAATCAAACGCTAGAGTAATAGCAGATAGAGAAGAAGTAGATATTAGAACCTATTCTATCATATATGATGCAATTAATGACCTTAAAGATGCCATGGAAGGAATGTTATCTCCAGAAATGAAAGAAGAGGTAACAGGTACTGTAGAAATTAGAGAAGTATATAAAATTTCTAAAGTTGGTAATATTGCAGGTTGTATGGTAATGAATGGTAAAATATTTAGAAATTCTAAAATTAGAATTATTCGCGATGGAATAGTTGTTCATGATGGGGTTTTATCCTCGCTAAAACGATTCAAAGATGATGTAAGAGAAGTAGCCAAAGGATATGACTGTGGGCTTCAAATAAAAAATTACAACGATATTGTAGAAGGAGACAGCGTTGAAGCGTATCAAGAAGTTGCAGTGAAGAAAAAACTGAAATAATTTATAGCCTAAAAAAGCGCTTTAATTATTGAATTAATTCAATAATTAAAGCGCTTTTTTTGTGTACTGAAAAGTGTTCTTATTTGCCAAGAGGAATCACAATTGCACTCTGGTATTTCCTTTTAAAATTTAGCAAAGTTCTGTCAGCTTCAAGCTTTGTTTTGTAAAATCCAACTTGTATTTTCCATTCAGGTTGCTTGTAAACAAGATGTGTTTTTGTATCAGGAAAATCTAGCTTAAATTTTGCGCTTATTTTTTTTGCTTCTACCTCAAACCCGTTGTATAACTGAATTCTAAAGCCATAACTAAACTCTTTATTAAAACTTCTTTTTTTTGAAATAAGTTCGTTAACTAGCAAAGTGTCAGATTTTTCTGACTGACAAAAGACTGTTTGTGTAGTGAGAAACCCTACAAATAAAAGACACCCTAGAAATATTGATTTTTTCATAAAAAATGATTGGTTACAAAGTTAACAACTTCATCATAAATAAATTGCAAAATAGCCTTATTTAGAACAAATATAAATTAATATTTAACAGCTCTTTAGCATTTCAAAATTTACATATATGTACTACTTTTGTGCATCTAATTAAGGTCGTTATTTTAAGACAAAATTAGTTAGATTTTTATAGTAATTTTGATACTAAACTAATAGTTTGTGAATATGAAAAGTGTATATCTGCACAAAAGACTAACCAACGTATTTCTTAAGAGTTTTACATTCCTATTGTTATTTTCTTTGAGTTTTTCTACCATGGCACAAGATGCCGTAGATGCAGCTCGCCAAAAAGAAGGTAGAACTTTATTCAGAAGTCTCTGTGCATCTTGTCACAAGTTGGATAAAAAATATACGGGTCCAGCTTTAGGTGGTGTTGAAGAAAGAAGAGAAAATGATTGGTTAAAAGCTTGGATAAAAAATAACAATGCCTTAAGAGCATCAGGCGACAGAGACGCTATTGCTATTTTTAATGAGTACAAAGGCTCTGTAATGTCTTCTTTTGCCCAGCTAACAGATGTCCAAATAGATGATATCTTATACTATACAACTGTTGGTGATCCAGTAAAAGTTGCTGCTACCGGAGCTGTTGTAGTTTCAAGCAATCAAAATCAAGCTCCAGGTTGGGTACTATCTATTTTAGCAGCCGTTATTATTTGCGCTTTTTTAATTATTGCAACGCTACTAAAAACTATTAGTGAATTACAAGGAGCACCAAAAACTCCTGGTTCTTTAGGAGCACTTAAAGAAGTGTGGGCAGCAATTCAAAAAAATACATTTTTACATGTGGTAGGAGTTATCTTCTTGCTACTCTCCGGAGCTTATATAGGCTTTGGTACTCTTTTTAGTGTAGGGGTAGATCAAGGATATAAGCCAGTACAGCCAATTGCTTTTTCTCACAAAATACATTCGGGAGAAAACAAGATAGACTGTCAGTACTGTCATTCATCTGCTAAACACAGTAAACACTCTGGAATACCATCGGTAAATGTTTGTATGAATTGTCATATGAATATTGCAGAGGTAGCAGAAGGAACCGAAGTAGAGTACAACGGTATCATCTTACGAAAAAACGATTTAGACAAAGAAATCCAAAAAATATATGATGCTGCTGGTTGGGATGCAGAAAATCTAGAGTATACAGGAGAAACCAAACCAATAAAATGGATTCGTATTCATAATTTACCAGATCACGTAAACTTTGTACACGCGCAACACGTAACGGTGGCAGGTATAGATTGTAAGCAATGTCATGGTCC